>ODAI011582954.1_pt1 | contig 55659 bp, 51 predicted proteins | sample 1539321 | NCBI WGS metagenome assembly ODAI01 (sample SAMN02144231, study PRJEB22623) | gut metagenome | biome: sheep rumen | host: Ovis aries | place: New Zealand | reverse complement strand
GTTTTAGCTCAAGTACTAGGTGCATTAGCAGGTAGTCTTCTATTGTATCTAATACTAGGTGCTAGAATTGGTAAGGATGCATTAGGTACAAACGGTTTCTTAGAGTTATCTAGTACTGGCATATCTCTATTAGGTGCATTGCTAGTAGAAGTCATCTTAACGTTCGTATTCATCTATACTATATTAGGTGTTACTAGCGATGAAAAATATGCAAGTGTATCTGGTATTGTCATCGGATTAACTTTGGCATTTGTGCATCTATTAGGAATAAGACTAACTGGTACATCTGTCAATCCCGCAAGAAGTTTAGCACCTGCCATTTTAGCTGGTGGTAAATCTTTAGAACAGGTATGGGTATTCATAGTTGCACCTATGGTTGGTTCACTTTTAGCAGCATTAACTCATAAGTACTTAAATAAAGGCGACTAATAGTCGTTTTTATTTTGCATAAATAATATATTTTAGTATGATGAATAGTGAAAGTGATTCTAGACTAAAAGAAATAGCGATTGAAGATTTTATATGGGTAATATATTTAGGTATTATTCTTTTTAGTTTTATATCGAATGACTATGAGAAAAAATATATACTTTATAAAAATGAGGAAGATAAGAAAAAATATAGGGAAATTATCATAGTCATCTTTTCGATACTCGTAATAGTCTATGGATACTTCTTGATAGATGCTTATAATGGAGTAAAATCACTAAAACAAAGTGATACTGACAAAAAGAAATTATTAGTAACTCTTTCCTTTATCGCATCATTCTTAATCTTTATAAGTGGCATCATATTTTTGTATATAGCCTATAAAGATGAAGATTTAGATGTAGAACTTGCATTTAATTAGTGACTCTACATTTTAAATGTGCTAGAATAAGGTTAGAAAGGAACTAGAATTATGAAGAAAAAAGTAAAAGAACTATTGGGAGATTTTAAGGCATTTGTCTTAAGAGGAAATGTCATGGATATGGCAGTTGGTGTCATTATAGGTACTGCTTTTGCAGGATTGATAACTGCTTTGACTGATGATTTCATCAATCCATTGATAAACGGCATAGGTGGTGCTGAAATCGCTGGACGCATCAAAATATATGGTGGCCAATATTTAAATTGGGGACATTTCGTAACTAGCGTTATTAACTTTCTAATAATGGCATTTGTTCTATTCATGCTTCTTAAAGTCTTCACTGCTTTAACTAAAAAGAGGAAGAAAGAAGAAGTTAAGGAAGAAGCTAAAAAAGATGAGCAAATCGTTCTATTAGAAGAAATTCGCGACTTACTTAAGAAGCAAAAATAATTCACTTAATGTGAATTTTTTGTTTGGTTTTATTGAGGTAAAAAAATAACTATGATATAATTATTTTTAAGAAAAAGAGTGATACTATGTATATATTTTTACCGGATATTTATCAAAAAAGTGTTTATTCGATCGATTATGAAGCTCTAAAAAATGCAGGAGTTAAAATTATATTATTCGATTTAGATAACACTATAATTCCTGTGAGCGAAACGGAACCAACTAAAAAGCTCAAAGACTTAATTAGCGATATAAAGCTTATTGGTATTAAACCTGTGATTATGAGTAATAGTGGTAAAAAAAGGGTTGGACCATTTAAAGAGGGATTGGTTGTAGATGCAGCTTGCTCATCTAAAAAACCATTTAAAAGCAAATATAAAAAGATATTGAGTTTATATAATGTCAAACCTGAAGAAGTTGCATGTGTAGGAGACCAGTTAATCACTGACATATTTGGTGCTAATAGGATGGGAATGTTTAGTATCTTAGTTAATCCGATAAGTACAAATGACTTTAAGAAAACTAAAATCAATAGATTTTTTGAAAGACTAATAATAAAGCACTTTACGAGAAAAGGTGTATTTGAAAGGGGGAAATACTATGAGTAAGGTATGTTTTGGTTGTGGAGCAAAAATGCAGTGTACAACCCCTGGAAAAATGGGCTATATTAGAGAAGAAAAAATAGATACGAGCGAGTATTGTGAGCGCTGTTATAAGATGATACACTATGGAGAATATGAAAAAAACACTGAACCAAAGAGTACTAAGGATATAGTTTCTACGTTAAATAAAAATGCAAAGTATGTCGTATTTTTAGTAGACTTCATAGATATATTCGATGACGTGATAAACATATTTAAATCCATCAAGGTAGAAAAAACTCTAGTCGTTAGCAAGAGCGATATAATACCTAAGAATGTATCATTCGATCAAATTAGGGCTTACTTAAGAAAAATATATAAAATAAAAGAAGACATAATTTTTACTAGCAACAAGAATAATCTAAATACTTTTATAAAGAGTTTATACGGTAAAGACGAAATATATTTTACAGGCCTTACCAATGCTGGTAAATCCACCCTTATCAATGCAATAATGGATAAGTATGACTCTAAAAGAAAGAGAATTGCAACTAGTTATAAGGAAAACACTACGATGGATTTTCTAAGGGTACAACTTGATAAAATGACAATAATCGATTCTCCTGGATTTGTGGTAGATAACTTTGAATTACGTAAAGATTCAAATATTCTTACTGAGATTAAGCCTATTACATATCAAAATAAGGAATCGTGTACTTATAAGATATCTAATCTATTCAATATTAGAGTATCCAATAAGTCTAGTATAGTTTTCTATTTTAGTAAAAACTTAGAAATCAAAAGACTTTACGATAAACAAATTATCGGTATGACTTTCAAAGTTAGTGCCAATTCTGATATTGTCATATGCGGGCTTGGTTTTATTAAAACTACCGATGAAATAGAAATAACTATACCTCAAGATCTTATGAAATACATAAATATTCGACCAAGTATAGTAGGTGGAGTTTATGAGTAAAATCAAAGTAATGGGGGAAAATCTTGCCAATAAGATTGCCGCAGGAGAAATCGTCGAAAAGGTTTCTAGTGTCGTAAAAGAATTAGTCGAAAATTCGATAGATGCTAAGAGTAAAAATATCAAAGTTGAATTAGTAGATTCTGGAAAAAAAAGTATCGCCGTTATAGATGATGGAATAGGAATGGATAGTGTCGATGCCAAAAATTGCTTTCAAAGGCATGCAACAAGTAAGATTTATAAAGAAGATGATCTATATTTTATAAACTCTCTAGGCTTTAGAGGTGAAGCTCTTCCGTCCATCGCTTCGGTAAGTGATGTAAGGCTAGAAACCTGTGATGGCAAAGAAAGTAGTTCTATCCATATTAAAGGTGGGGAAGTTTTAGATATTTCTGTAGCGCCTTTTAGAGTTGGTACTTCTATAACTGTATCAAACCTCTTTTATAATACACCTGCAAGACTAAAGTTTTTGAAAAGTGAAAACTCAGAACTTGCAAGCGTGGTTTTGTTTCTAGAAAAGCTAGCGCTATCTAAACCTGAAATATCATTTACACTAGTTAATAATGACACCAAAAATTTTTCTACTAGTGGTAGTGGAGATTTGCTAAAAACCATACACGAAATATATGGTTTAGATATCAGTAGAAACATGTTAGCAATAAAGGCTTTCAATGATGACTTTTCTATTAACGGTTATATAGGTAAACCATCTATATTGAGAAGTAATAGAAATCACATGACGACATTCATCAATGGTAGAGTTATTAAAAATATGGACATTAACAAAATGATAAACGAGGCTTATGCTACATATAAACCTGATAATTTATATCCAGTAGTCATCATCAATATTGAAACAGATCCGACTTTAGTAGATGTAAATATTCATCCAACAAAACAAGATGTTAAAATATCAAAGATGGACGAGTTATCTAAAGTGTTAATAAGAGCGATAAAAGATGCGCTATATGCCTCTATATTGATACCGAAAGCTGTTTCTACGAGTGAGAACGATGAAGAAGATGCAAATTGCGATGAAGAGATAATTAATAGGCTACCTGCCAGTTTATTTACAAGTGAAGAGAAAGTTAGTTACTCAAAGTCAACTTTTGAAGAAAAAAAAGATGAACAAGTAACTATGGAATTTTCTTCTAACAATAAAAATGCAGACATTAAAAAACTTGAATTGTATCCTGTCGGTATTGCACTAGGTACATACATTATCGCAGAAAATAATGAAGGAATATTCTTAATCGATCAGCACGCTGCTCAGGAAAGAATTAACTATGAAAAAGTATTAAAGGGAATAATAACACACAATATTATGGCATTGTTAGTACCTATTACTATAGAACTATCTAAAAGCGAATTCGAAGTAATCAATAACAATTTGAGTTTAATTAGAGATATGGGCTTTGAAATAGATGAATTTGGGTTAAATACTTATAAGATAAGTGCACATCCTTCTTGGGTAAAAAAGGACAAAGAGTATGATACGATCAAAGCAATAATAGATACAATAATCGAAGAGGAAACCCACTTTGACCCTCTTAAGTTTAACGATAAAGTTGCTGCAACAATCGCGTGCAAAGCATCGATTAAGGGGAATTCTAGAATTACTTTGGACGAGGCAGAATTTCTGCTTAATGAACTAGTTTTATGTGATAACCCATATAACTGCCCACACGGAAGACCAACCATAATAAAGTTTACCAAATACGAAATAGAAAAAATGTTTAAAAGAGTGATGTAAATGAAAATAAATTTAGTTGATATGAATGGATATAAAGCGAGGATGTATAAAACCAATAAATATACTTCCTTTTTAGCCTCATTCATGTTTGAGATGGATTATACGAGAAGAAATGCTGTACTAGTCGACTTGTTATTGGATTATCTTTTAGAAACTAATAAGAAGTACAAAACCAAGGAAGCCTTAGATAAAGAATTTAGAGAAAACTATGGCATACGTACAAAGATGTATAATTACAATAAGGGAAAAAAGTTATTCGTAGAATTATTAATTATCTTTGTCGATCCTACTAAAATAAAAGAAGAATACTTAGATAGAGCATTACACTTCGTTCACGACTTATTTTACAATATCAACAAAACAAACAGCTTATTAAATAGTAAAGCCTTAAAACAAGTGCGCGAAGAAAAAATCGATATAATGGGTTCAGACTTGTCATATCCAACTATTAAAGCTTCGAATAAATTTAGAAAGAGTGTCTATAAGGACTCAGAAGCTGTGCTTACTGAATATTTCGATTCTAAGAAAGAATATGCTGATTTTGTTAATAGCTTCACTGATAAAGATATTATAGATATGCATTCCTACTTAATTGAGGATTGTTTTGTCGGGTGTAATCTCATGGGTGATTATAGAAAAAAGGATTTAGCACTCGTAAAAAAATATTTTCCTTTTAGAATACATAAGTGTGATACAGACTACAGTTACTCCATCAATTTTGACAATGTACCAAAATATATAGAGTATTCCGACAAGACGATTAGTACATCGTATCTAACTGTTGTCTATAGGGTTAAGGACTATGACAAAAAGGATAGAGAACTGTTTTTGGCAATTAACTCGTGTTTAAATGAAGTAGGAATGCTTTTACATAGGATACTCAGGGAAGAATATCAACTCGTCTATAAAGCTAACTCAAGATTTTTATCTACTACTGGAGTCTTAGAAGTCAATGCCGAAATATCCAAAGAAAATGAACAAAAAGCTGTTGAAGCAATTGACGAGATTTTTACTAGGTTGCGAGATACTAAAACAATCAAAGATTTGCTCGCGAAGGGTAGAAGAGAAGTGAAGATTTCTAACTACATAGAAGATGAATCCTATATTAATGTCTTTAATAGAATGGAAGCTGAATACTTTAAATTTCGTTTAAAGAAGAGTGTCAATACTAAAAAATATATGTCTATAAAAGAAAAAGATGTCATAAGAGCTTTGGATTTATTAGAAAAGGTAACAGTATTCATCTATAGAGGTGATAAATAATGCAAGAATTCATAGAAAAAAAATTATCCAATGGTATAACAGTTTACTACTATAGTGATAAGACTCTAAAAAGAGTGTATGCTTCTGTAAATGTAAATTATGGAACAGATGGTTTTTACGATAAGTTTATTTATGATGGACAGTCATTTGAAGTAAATCCTGCTATGGCACATTTCTTAGAACACTATTTAATAGAGACTAGTAAGAATGGGAATATGCTTCTAAGATATTATGACAAAAACTACGCGGCAAATGGATTAACATATCCAGACTTAACTACATATTACTTTGTCGGAATAGATTCTAAAAGAAATATATATAATTCCCTTATCGAATTGATTAGTATGATAGAAGAGCCAGTATTTAGTGATGATAATGTCGAAAAAGTTAAAAAAGCCATTTGTCAGGAATTAATTAACGAAAATGATAATAGATATCAGATTGCAAGAAGTAATAACAGACATAATCTTCACGTTTCATATGATCCAGTTCCAGTTAATAATAATGTATTAGGATCAGTAGAAACTACTAGTTCGATTACTTTAGATGAAGTAATAACTTGCTATAAAGCATATTATAACGATGAAAATAAGTATATCATCGTTGCAGGTAATATCGATATCGCCAAGACACATAGACTTTTAGAAAAGTATTACCGAGATAAAAAGCATCCAAATAAACTTGAAGAATATCCGTATAAAAAAGATATCGGTGTGAGGAAAGAATTAGAAATAATTAACTTTCCTACAGATGTCGATTTTGTTACGATGTCTTTAAAGATACCTATGGATGAAAGTTTATCGATGCTAGAGCAAGATTATTATTTGGCGGTTTTCCTTAGCGAAAAATTAAGATCTTCTAGACCAGAGGTACAGGAGTTAATAAAAGGGAAGTATGTTATAGGAGGTATATCGTCATCTAGTGATTACTTTAACGGCTACTGTGATATTACTCTTTCATATGAAACACATAAGGCAAAGCCATCTATTAAACGCGTCGAGGAATTGCTCAGTGATAAAAAAACAAAAAGAGCAAACTTTGAATTAGAGAAAAAAGATTTCCTTGTTGGAGAGATAAGAAAATGTGATCAAATATATCGAGTGTTCACTTCATACCCGATGTATAGTAGATTTTGTAAAAAAGTAAACAAGGTAGATATAATAAACGAGTTTAGTTATAAAAAATATAAGGATTATATCTCTAAGATAAATTTTAAATTTGAAACGGCAACAATCATAACTAAAAAAAGAATTAGAAAGTAAATGTTTCTAATTCTTTTTCATCATTACTATTATCTTCGACATCTTTTGTATTGCAATCGACAGGCTCATACGAATTCATTTCTTCATCATCTAATTCGACTAGTCTTAATATTTCATCGAAAGTGGTAGTTCCAGTAAGAATTTTTTTTAACCCGTCCTGCAATAGAGACGTTATGTGAGAATTTTCTGAAAATACGAGTTCTCTTAGTTTTGACTTTGGCCATCCCTGTGATATGGCATCTTTTATTTCCTGATTGATTAACAATACTTCATGAACTGGTATTCTACCTCTATATCCGTTTGTACATTTAGAGCATCCCTTAGCTTCATATATTTCGTTTACATCTAGTCCCAAGTTCTTTTTAAATACTAGTTTCTCGTAGTCTGTAGTAGGGCGCAATTTTTTACAATTATCACACAGCTTTCTTGCTAACTTCTGTGAAATAATACCTGAGATAGCAGCACCCAATAAATATCTTTCTACATCCATATCAAGAAGTCTTTCAATAGTGTTAAGTGAATCATTTGTGTGAACAGTAGATAGAACTAAGTGACCTGTAATAGCGCTTCGTACTGCGATCTTTGCCGTCTCAGAGTCACGTATTTCACCGATCATTATTATATCCGGGTCCTGACGTAAAATACTCCTTAAAGCCGAACCAAAAGTCATTCCTATTTCGCTATTTACTTGTACTTGATTGATTCCATCGATGTTCATCTCTATTGGGTCTTCTACAGTTATTAAGTTTCTATTTTCAGTGTTCAACTTTTGTAACATTGAATAAACCGTTGTAGATTTACCACTACCAGTTGCACCAGTTACCAATATAATCCCGTTAGGTATCGCTAACATCCTATTTACTAATACTAGATTTTCTTTCGAAAAGCCCAAATTTTCTAATCCGGCACTACTCATAGAATAATCCAAAATACGTATAACTATCTTTTCACCCAAATTGGTAGGTAGGCACGATACACGTAAATCCACGTTATAGTTTTCAATCAATCCCTTTATTGCGCCATCCTGAGGTAGTCTCGATTCAGTTATGTTCATATTAGAGATGATCTTTACACGAGTAATCATGTTTTTTTTCATCGATAGAGGTACAAGCGTATAGTTATGTAAATCGCCGTCAATTCTAATTCTTATGTGTATTCCAGTATCGAAAGGATCGAAATGTATATCAGAAGCTCCTCTTTTAATAGAATCAACTATCATATCGTTTACTATATCTACTATAGGGATATTTTCGTAATCAAATGTTGGAACATTTTCCAAATCTGAAATAAATTCTCGTTCTTGTGAGATAGAAGCTGTATTTGTTGAGTTGTTTTCATTTTTATTGTTATCGCTTGATGCTGTATTGCCCAATAGTTGTTCTTCAAACATCTTCATCACACCCTTTTATTCTTATACAATTATATAATATTAGAGATAATTTTACAATACTAAAAGAGAATAAAACTATTGAAAATAAGTATGAGCTAGTGTATAATCAAATTAACTTTTGAGGAGTTCTGAGGAGTACTTAGAGAGTGCTACATAGAGAGTTAGTGGTTGGTGTAAACTAATTAGTATATCTAGGGAATGTTGCAGAATGAGAAAGATCGAGCATTACGCGTTAAGTAAAATAAGTTAACTAGTAGAGTTATAAAGCAAGGTGGTACCACGACAAAATCGTCCTTGTATTATAGCTCTTTTTTTAAAGGAGTTGGTTATATGAAAAAAAACTTATTAAACATGATCATTATTATTCTCGTCCTTGCGGGAGCGTTATTCCTAATTAATAAAAAAATGGATAGTATAGAAAAGTATGAAAAAGTAAGACAAGACAATTCCAATTTTAATCTTCGACTTATAAAAGAAGTAAATAAAAATAAAAAAACCAATTACTTGATTAGTCCATATTCAATTGAAATAGCGCTATCTATGTTAAAAGACGGTTCAAGTGGTAATACTCATAAAGAATTGTCTGATATCATTCCAAATAGAAGCATTAAACTGTTGGATGTAAAAGACCATATTTCTGTTGCAAACGCATTATTTATTAAGGATACATATTCAAATAGCATCAAGAAAAGTTTTGTTAACGACATGAAGAGTAAGTATGCAAGCGAAATAATTTATGATAGTTTTAAAACACCTGATATGATTAACAAATGGGTAGATGAGAAAACTAAACATATGATTAATAAAATACTAGATTCTATCAATCCTAATTTTGTTGTTGGATTATCAAATGCGCTTGCAATAGATGTCGAATGGCAATATAAGTTTGAATGCAATATGACGAGCAAGGAAAAATTTAATTCGCCAACTGGAGTAGTATATGTCGAGGGAATGAATAAAGCATTTGACGAAATTGAATATATCGATTTAGATGGAGTTAAAGGAATTGTATTACCATATAAGACTTATAGTGATGTTAAAGGTGAAAATATAAACCTAGAATTTATAGGATTAATGCCAGAAAAGAGCTTAAATGACTACATAGATAATCTAACTGAAGATGACATTTCAAAGATTATTGACTCGAGAACAAGTTTAAAAAATAACGAAAGATTGAATTTAATGCTTCCGAGATTTGAATATGATTATACAATCGATGATTTTATTGGGGTATTAAATGCTATGGGAATTAAAGCTGCGTTTACGGAAAGTGCGAATTTTAAAAATATTACTGAAAAGGAAATATACGTTGGTGAAGCTGTACATAAGACACACATTGACTTGAGTGAAAATGGCACAAAGGCAGCAGCGGTTACATATTTTGGTTTACTAGAAAAATCTATGGTGGTACAAGAAAAAAAAGAGATAAATATGGCTTTTGATAAACCATTTATGTATATAATTAGAGAAAAAAATTCTGGAGAAATGCTATTTGTAGGTGCAGTATATGAACCAAACAAGTGGCAAGGTAATACTTGCAAAAGTGAGGAGTAATATTATGAAAGAATTAGAAAAGAAATATGATCATACTGCAGTTGAGCAAGACAAGTATGAAAAGTGGAAAGCTAATGGCTACTTCGCTTGTGATGTAAAATCGGATAAACCACCATTTTGTATAGTTTTGCCACCACCAAATGTTACAGGTGTTCTTCACTTAGGTCATGCTTGGGATGTTACACTACAGGATATTATAGTTAGATATAAAAAAATGGAAGGTTACGACGTTTTATGGCTTCCGGGTATGGATCACGCGGCAATCGCAACAGAAGCTAAAGTTGTAAAAAGATTAAAAGATAATGGAATCAATAAATATGAATATGGTCGAAATAAATTTTTAGAAGCCTGTTGGGATTGGACTAAAGAACACGGGGACATAATTAGAGCACAATGGGCTAAAATGGGTATCGCTTTAGATTACTCAAAAGAGAGATTTACTTTAGATGAAGGTCTATCAGAAGCTGTTAGACGCGTATTCGTAGACTACTATAACGAGGGACTAATATATAGAGGAGAAAAAATAATAAATTGGGATCCAGTAGCAAAAACTGCATTATCCAATGAAGAAGTAATCTATTCTAGTGAAAAAAGCGCTTTTTATCATATCAAATATAAAATCGAGGGATCTAGTGAATATTTGGATGTTGCAACAACGAGACCTGAAACACTATTTGGGGATACGGCTGTTGCAGTAAATGAAAATGACGAAAGATATAAGCACCTAATAGGAAAAAAGGTAGTGCTACCAATTGTCGGTAGAGAAATACCGATAATTGCAGATGAACATGCCGATCCAGAAAAAGGTACAGGTGTAGTTAAAATTACACCTGCCCACGATCCTAACGATTTCGAAGTTGGACTAAGACACAACTTAGAAAGAATTAACATAATGAATGACGATGCCACTATGAACGAAAATGTTCCTGAAAAGTATAGGGGATTGTCTAGAGAAGAAGCAAGAAAAATCGTATTAGAAGATTTAGATGCCTTGGGCCTCTTAATTAATATCGAACCTTTAGTTCACGAAGTAGGACACTCAGAACGGACTGGCGTGATGGTCGAACCTATGGTAAAGAAACAGTGGTTTGTAAAGATGAGACCTCTTGCAGATACAGTTTTAAAAAATCAAGCTGATAGAGAAACAAAAGTCAATTTTATACCTACAAGATTTGAAAAAACGATGAATCACTGGATGGAAATAACTTATGATTGGTGTATATCAAGACAGTTATGGTGGGGACATAGAATACCAGCTTGGTATAAAGGCGATGAAGTATATGTCGGTATGGAAGCTCCAGATGGTGAGGGTTGGATTCAAGACGATGATGTGTTAGACACTTGGTTTTCGAGCGCTCTATGGCCATTTGCAACTCTCGGTTGGCCACAAAAGACAGAACTATTAGAAAAATATTACCCAAACAGTTGTCTAGTAACAGGTTATGATATCATACCATTCTGGGTAAATAGAATGACATTTCAAGGTGAAAAACTATTGGGCAAAAGGCCATTCGAAACTTGCCTAATACACGGTTTAATTAGGGATAAAGAAGGAAGAAAATTTAGTAAATCACTAGGAAATGGAATCGATCCATTCGATATGATCGAATTATATGGTGCTGATGCATTAAGATATTATCTAGCGACGGATGTTGCTCCAGGTACTGACATGAGATTTGATGAAGAAAAAATAAAATCTACATGGGGATTCATAAATAAGATTTGGAATGCTTCGAGATTTGTACTATCAAATATAGATGGATTAAGTAGAATAGATTTATCTAACTTAGAACTAGTAGATAAATGGATACTCACTAAGTACGAAAAGGCAATAAAAGATGTTAAAAAGTTTATGGATAGATATGAATTTAATAATGCAGGAGCAACAATTTATGATTTCATTTGGACAAGTTTCTGTGACAATTATATCGAGATGAGCAAATATTCTATTGAAAAAGAAAGTACTAAATCGACTTTATGTTATGTATTGAGTGGAATATTGGGTATGCTCCATCCATTTATGCCATTTGTTACAAGTGAAATATATTCAAAACTTCCGGTTAGAGATTCAGACGAAATTATGATGAGTACATATCCTAAGTATGAAAAAGAATACGTATTTTCACTTGAGGAGAAACAAATCGATAATGTTGTTGAATTTATCAAAACATTCAGGAACATCAAAGCTGAAAATAACATAACTAAAGAAATGTCTGTGTATTTCGAAACTAGAGAACATCTAGACTTAATAGTTAATATGCTTAGAATATCTGACAATATAGTTAAAGAACCAATGAATATTAAATCATACAGTGTATATTCTTCAGATATTAAGGCTCAAATTTATTTTGAGCGTACCGAAAGTGAAGAGGACAAAGCTCTTATAGAAAATAAAATTAGGGAACTAACAGATTCGATTAATAGAAGAGAGAAACTTCTATCTAACGAAAATTATGTCAACAAAGCTCCTAAAAATATTGTAGATATGGATAGACAAAAGTTGATAGAAGAAAAGAAAAAACTTGAAGAGTTGATAAATAGATGAAATATGACAAAAAAACAAGAGCAATCATTAAAATAATTGTTAATGCTCTTACATTGACAAGAGTTTTGTGTGCACTTCTATTACCGTTTTTCTTTTATAGAATTAATCATATAATTGCAATTTCTATCTTAAGTATGGTTCTATTGAGCGACTTTCTAGACGGTATTCTTGCGAGGAAGTTTTCAGTATGTACTAAAGGAGGATTTCATTTAGATCAAGCTTCTGATAAATTACTTGGAATACTATCAATAATAGTTTTAATTAAAACAGAAAAAATGTTGATAATACCTCTATCTTTAGAACTTGCAATATCATTGGTAAATACTCTAAGGGCTATCAATAGAAAGTCTGGATCATCATCTAGAGTTGGTAAGTTAAAAACATTCTTTTTCAGTTTAATGCTCATATTTGTAGCATTAACTCTTTTAAAAATAGAACACATGAATACTGTAGCAACTTTTTCAATTGTTATTACATCTGTTCTAGAACTTATGACGCTAATTGGCTATATAAAAGAAGCTATAAAAGAAAAAAGAGTTAGAAAAGAAAAAGTCCAAATAAAGATTAGTGACATCAAATTAATAATAAAAAGACTTTGGAATGAGGAAATGTTTTTGTCGGATAGAGACAAACCTATTCAATTAGTAATAGAAGAGGAACTATTAAAAAATAATAAAGTGAGGTGATGTTATGTTTGTAGATGAAGTAATAGTTAAATTATATGCTGGCGCTGGCGGCGATGGTTGTACTAGTTTCAGAAGAGAAAAATGTGAACCGATGGGAGGACCAGACGGTGGCAATGGAGGTAGAGGAGCCAGTATTGTTTTCGTTGGTGATAAGAGTCTTAAGACATTGGTCGATCTTAGATACCAAAAAATTATCAAGGCCGATAAGGGCATCAATGGCAAGGGATCTAACAAATATGGAGCGAATAGAGATAATGTGATTATCAAGGTCCCTCTTGGAACGACTGTCATGGATGAAGATACGAAACTCATAATTGCAGATATCATCGAAGATGGACAAGAGGCCATAGTCGCAAAAGGTGGACGTGGAGGTAGAGGAAATAAGGCATTTGCAACTCATTCTGATCCTGCACCAAATTTTAGCGAAAAGGGAGAACCAGGAGAAGAAAGGGTAGTAAAATGTGAACTAAAAGTTTTAGCAGACGTCGGATTAATAGGAATGCCGAGTGTTGGTAAGAGTACTATTCTATCGATGATTAGCCATGCAAAACCAAAAATCGCTGCATATCATTTTACTACATTAAATCCAAATATAGGCGTTGTCAAATTAAAAGATGGAAGAATATTTACTATGGCCGATTTGCCAGGCCTTATAGAAGGTGCAAGTGAAGGAATTGGATTAGGTCATAAATTTTTACGACACGCTTCTCGTACAAGAGTGCTTGCCCATGTGATAGATATGGGAGCAAGTGAGGGAAGAGACCCAATAGAAGATTATCGAATTATAAACGAGGAAATATTAAAATATTCCAAAAAGTTTTCTAAAAAGTGCGAAATTGTCATTGCAAACAAGATGGATCTTGATGGTGCTAAAGAAAATCTCATTAAATTTAAGAAACATTATCCTGAGTTGGAAGTATATGAAATAAGTGCGATGTTAAACCAAGGATTCGATTCACTTTTGACACGCCTTGCAGACATATTGGATTCTACTTCCAGTAGTGAACTATATGATGAAGATGAGATGGAGAATCACGTCTTATATAAGTTTAAAGAAGAATTGCCATTTAGTATTATCAAAGAAGATGATACATGGGTACTAAAGGGTGAAAAAATAGAGAAATTATTTAAGATGACTAGATTTGAAACAGAAGAAGGCACTATTAGATTTGCAAGAAAACTGCGTTCTATGGGTGTAGATGAAGAATTAGAGAGACTTGGCGCTAAAAGAGGCGACGAAGTAGATATACTCGGTTACATATTTACATTTAAAGATTGAATCCTATTTATAATAGTTTTTTTCATTGAGTTAAATTGACTAATTTGATATACTATAAGTTGTAATTATGCTAGAGAAGAGAGATTGAATGAAAATTTTTAAAAAGACTAAAAAAATTATCAATAAGATCAATTACGCAGATAAAACTCAATCGCGTCTTTTTGTTATCATCTCTCTTATTGCAATTTTTACAATTTTCACTGGAATAACATACTCATCATTTGTAATTAGCAAGGAGCAAAATGCCATCAACATTAAAATAGCAGATTTAAGCTATACATTATCAAATGATAAAAGCGAGTCAACTACGATAAAAGTTGGTGCTAATGATAAAAAGATAGTAAATTTTACTTTAACTAGTAAAAATGATATTGATACAAAATATGCCCTAAATTGTGAAACAAATAGTGATGATGTTAAAGTTTATTATTCATATAATCAAAGACCAAATACCTATGGTATCATTGGAACTAACGGTGCATCAGTTTCTATAAGAATAGTAATCGATAACGCTACAAGTACTGAGCAAGAAGTATCTTTTACAATTAGTAGTGGCTATGTCGATAACGACATATACTCTAATATAGTAGAAGGATACTATGAAGAACCACTAGTAAAAAGAACTATACTTTTAGATAAAGATCTTTCAAACCCAGTGGAAGTTCTAAGTAATCCTGATAGCAACGGAGAATACTTGTATCTCGATACTATTTGTACAGAGGATGCAACAATAACTTGGAATGAAGAAAAAAATGATATAGATATTGAAACAGATGCTAAAAACATTGCATGTGATATATATTTTAAAAAGGCTAGTAAGCAGGAAATCGAATTATTATATTTAGATGATACCTATAGTGATATTACTCCGATTGATAAAGATAACATAGACTATGATAAGTACGAGTATTCGTCTTCACACTGTAATAAAAATGTTACTATCAGTTATGACGAAAGCACTCACGAAATTAGCATAGATGATATAACAGAAAAACTTCTTTGTGTAGTTAAATTGCATGAGAGAAAAGACTAATGTCTTTTTTTTTATTTATTTTTTTTGTATAATGTATTTGGAGGGTATGTTATGTATAATTATATTACTGGAAAAGTAACGATAATAGAAAGCAACTTTATAGTCATAGATAATAGCGGTATAGGTTATACAGTATATGTTGCAAATCCATATAGTTATGAAGAAAATGAAAACGTAACTGTATATCTATATAATCAAATTAGAGAAGATGAAAACTCATTATATGGGTTTAAGTCGAGAGATGAAAGAGATTTATTCTTGCGCTTACTAGGGGTTAAAGGGCTTGGTCCAAAGGTTGGCATCGGTTTTTTTGCAACGGGATCTACAAAGGGAATAATAGACGCTATCGAAAGAGAAAATGTACTATATTTGAAGAAGTTTCCAAAAGTTGGAGAAAAATTAGCTAGGCAAATAGTCTTGGATTTAAAAGGTAAACTTGGATCAATAGACGTAAGTAAGAGTAGTAGTACCGATTCATTTGAACTAGTAAACGTATTAGAAAGTTTAGGATATAAATCCATTGATATAAACAAGGTTATATCCCAAATAGATAAAAATAAGACTATAGAAGAACAAGTAAAAGATGCACTAAAATTATTATTAAAGTAGGAGGTTTTCATGCGAGAAAAAGACGATATATTAGATAAAAACAAGACTATACAAGACGAATTTGAAAATAATATTCGTCCATCTAAATTAGACGATTACGTTGGGCAAACTGATGTAAAGGAAAACATTAGAGTATTTATAGAAGCAGCAAAGATGCGAAATGAATCGCTTGATCACGTCCTTCTTTATGGTCCTCCTGGATTAGGTAAGACGACACTTGCACATATAATTGCAAACGAATTAGGAGTTAATATTAAAACTGCTAGTGGGCCATCCATCGAAAAAAGTGGAGACTTGGCCGCAATACTATCTACGCTAGAGCCAGGAGATGTATTATTTATAGATGAGATACATAGGATGCCGAGGTTCGTAGAAGAAATATTGTATCCTGCAATGGAAGATTTTCAACTAGACATAATCATAGGTACCGAAGGAAACAGTAAGAGCATTAAAATTAATTTGCCACCATTTACTTTAGTTGGAGCGACGACGAGAAGCGGCGATTTATCTAGTCCATTAAGAGATAGATTTGGAATAATATGTAAATTAAACTATTATACCGACGATGAATTAGCCTCTATTGTTAAAAGAACAAGCAAAATAATGGGAGTAGAGATAACTAGTGATGCTGCAGCTGAGCTTGCTAAGAGATCTAGAAAAACTCCTCGTATTGCCAATAGACTATATAAAAGAGTTAGAGATTTCGCTCTCGTTGCAAATGATGAAAAGATAAACTTAGATACAACTAAAAAGGCACTCGATAGGTTGAAAGTCGATAACTATGGATTAGATGAAATAGACATTGAATACCTACGCAGCTTAATTAAAAAATTTAATGGTGGACCGGTTGGACTCGAAACAATCGCTACTAGCATTGGAGAGGAAGTAACTACCATAGAAGACGTAGTAGAACCATTCTTGCTACAAGAGGGATTCATAAAAAGAACTAGAAGTGGAAGGATTGCTACTGAGAAATCATATGCTCATCTAGGAATTAACCATTCATATACACTTTTTGATATGGAAGAATAGATTGAATAAGCTTTTTATTAAATAAGCTTTTTTATTGAAAAATATCAGCTTAAATGCTATACTTAAAATGGTGAAAGTATGAAAAATAGTAAAGGATTTACAATTGTCGAAATAATTACAGTTTTAGTGATTATAACACTAATTGCAACAATGGCTATCGCTGGAATAAGTGGTGCTAGAGGAAGAATTGATAATAGAGCATATAACAGCAAAGTAAAATTAATCGAACAAGCGGCAAGAGAATATGCAAAAGAGAATAGTGAAAAGATAAAAGAAGAGTATGGAGAATGTACAGAAACAAGTGGACACTGTGATTGTAGTGGAGATAAATGTGTATATAAGTTTAATACGACAGTAGAAGAACTAATTGAACTAGGATACTATGACCCAGAAGATAATGACGAATGTTTAGTGACAAACCCAAGGGATAAATCGAAGTGTTTTGATAAAGAACCAATAGAAATAATTATCGATGCCGATCAAAAAGATGTAGATGCTCACTTTGGTGAAGAATTTGATCCATATGATACTATTTCACCAGAAAATAAACTATGCGACTTAATTGTAGAGGGAACTGAAGGAACTAATGGTTGGTATATAGGAGAAAATAATAAATTAATTCTAGTATTCAAAAAAGAAGGAGTAACCCCAGTTAAATATGGCATAAGTAAGAGTTCAGAAAAATGGTATAACGATTTAAGAGAGATGCCATTATCGAGTACTACAGGATCTACATATTACGGTTATGTAAAATATGAAGATGGGACTGAAGGATCATGTGTAATTAAGAATATAAAAGTTGATGCGACAAATCCGACAGACCCTAATATTGAAATAACTGACGACTTTTACTTAGCATTTAGTGGATCTCGTGATACTTATAGTGAGAGGGTTAAGTATTCTTACAAGATAGGGGAAGCACAACCCGTTGTAAATCCGAAATATAAAATTACAAACGATTTAACAGATGCAACGGTAAAAGTACACTCATTCGATTACGCCGGCAATATTTCTAATGAAATAAGCAGAAAACTAATAATTGAAAACCCTGTAAGTGGAACTGTAACTACCGTAAAAACATATTATTGTTCTGATGGATTTACTTGTAACACAACCCCATGTAAATCTACGAGCAAATGTATAAAAAGGGAAGAAAAAGAAACAACAGAAACTAAAAAATATAAGTGTGACGTGACTAATGAAATATTTGATAATTATGCTGATGCAGAAAAAAATTGTTCAATTTATGAATCTGGTACAATTACGGTGTCTTCAAAGTACACTTGTAATGATGGTTATACTTGTAATACGAATCCTTGCAAATCGACAAGTAAATGTGTTAAAACAATAGAAGAGAATGTTTTAAGCGAGCTAAAATACAAATGTGAAATAGATGAAAAAATATATGATAACCGTTCAGAGGCAGTAGAAAATTGTTCAACAACAGAATCTGGTACAGTTACTAGAACTTCTCAGTATTCATGCCCAACTGGCTATACTTGTAGTGATGTTCCTTGTAAGTCCACTAGTACTTGTAGAAAAGTGTCTGGTACAACTTCACCTGTTAATTCTACATATTATTTATGTTATGTAGATGGAGAATATATAGGATCATTTACTACGCATGATGAAGCAATCAGCAAGTGTCAAAAAAAGTTAAGCGGCGAAATAACAGTTAACTATAAATATCAGTGTCCAAGTGGATTTACTTGCAGTGATGGTGCTAATTGTAATCAGAATAGTACATGTATTAAGACTACAACGCCTACAGTCGTTTCAACTAAATATAATTGTTATATTAATGGAGTCTTTGTCTATAGTTATGATACAGAAGAAGATGCTAATAATTATTGTAATGAAAGCACATCAGGTACAGTAGAGTCATCATATATATATTCATGTCCAACTGGCTATACTTGTAGTGGAGGAACTAATTGTAACAAAAATAGTACTTGTAAAATGACAGTGCCTGTAATAAAGACAAATAAATACAATTGTTACATCGATGGAGTTTGGGTCGACTATTACAATACTGAGGAAGACGCACTCAAATATTGTAATGATAGCGAATATGGTACTGTAACTTCGTTTACCAAATATTATTGTGAAAATGGTTACACATGTAGCGATGGTGCTAATTGTAATCAGAATAGTACATGTAGTAAAACCTCAACAGTGTCAGCAAGCCAAAAGACAGTTTATGATTGCTATTTTGGTAATCAGTTAAGTGGGACTTACGATGATAAAACAACTGCAACTAATAATTGTCAAAAGACTGAAACAGGTTCAATTGGTACTACAAATGTTTACGCATGCCCAAGCGGGTTTACTTGCAGTGATAATCCTTGTAAATCGACAAGCAAATGTACAAAAAATACGACAGCTAACCTCGTATCTACTACGACTTACTCGTGCCCAAGCGGGTTTACTTGTAGCGATAGTCCTTGTAAGTCGACAAGCAAATGTACTGCTACAATAATTACTAGTGGTAGTTATAAATATACAAGTTATTGTAGTATAACTGGATATACCTATAGTTGGGGAAATAAATTGACAAGTACCAATCAAACATCATGTTCAGAAGAACATGTGAATTATGATTGTAAAGCTGGTAGAGAAGGTAAGAAAAAGACAAAATGTACTCACACAAATACTAGATATTTCTGGCAAGGAGCCTGTATAACTGGAGGGGAACGAGAATTAACACCAAAAAGATATTTTTCTTCTAAGACCGATTGCATAAATGACATGAATAACTATGTTTGCGGCGGTGATTCGTCTAGACTAGAGTTTACAGATTCATGTAGTTCGATAAACTACTACAGAAAAGAGACATGGACATGTAATTCGAGCGCAGTTTTAACATATGGACAATACTATTGTACTGGTTCTTGCCCAGCAAGTTGTCCAAGCGGATATACTCAATCTGACTCGAGAACAGATTGCCCTGATAGTAGTGTAAAAGGTAAAACTTGTACTTCAAATACCACTTGTACTTCAAAATCTACAAGAACATGTACGAAGACGACTTCGCCTACTGCAACTACTAAATACTCTTGTCCAAGTGGCTACACTTGTAGTACTAATCCTTGTAAGTCGTCGAGCAAATGTACAAAAATTGAATCAACAGCAGTAACTAGAACAGTAGCATATACATGTTCTTATAATTCCAAAATATATAATACACAGCAGGATGCGGTAAATGAATGTAAAAAAACAACATCAGGTTCAGTTGTGAGTAAGACAGTATATGCATGTCCAAGTGGCTATACTTGTAGTGATGGAACTAATTGTAATTCAAGTAGCACATGTAGTAAAACGGAATCAAAGCAGCCATTGACAGCAACAAATTGGAAGTGTTCTTTAAATGACAATGTTTATGAAACTCAATCAGAAGCTAAATCTGATTGTATTGCAAACAAACCAGGAATTATACAATATACGGCTACATATACTTGTCCAAGCGGCTTTACTTGCAGCGGTAGTACATGTAAGGAAAATAGCATCTGTACTAAACAGACTAAAGTATATGGATCAACTAAATGGAAATGTTCTCTAGATAATGAAATATATGACAACCAAACTGAAGCAATCGACAATTGTACTAAATCTACTCCAGGAACTATAAATGAAGTTAAAACATATGGTTGTCCAAGTGGGTTTACTTGTAGTGATGGTGCCGATTGTAATCAAAATAGTGCCTGCTCATTTTCTGATAGTGCCAAATTATATAAAACTTACACATATAAGTGCAGCTTGAACAATGACAATTATACTAGCTATAGCGATGCTGAAGACAACTGCTACACTGTTAAAAATGGAAATGTTACAACTAATGTAACATATGGCTGTCCTTCCGGCTACACATGCAGTGATGAATCAAGTTGTAATCAAAATAGCACATGTACAAAGTATGACGAAAAGGATTCAACAACAAACTATAAATATTATTGTTCACTTACAAACAGTAGCTATGATACAGAAGAGGCTGCAAGAACTGCTTGTTCTCGTGTAATTGCAGGTACTGTGTCAAATTATTATGTATATAAATGTAGTTCTGGCTACACATGCAGTGATGGAGCAAACTGTAATCAGAATAGTACATGTAAGAAGACTGTTTCAAAATCTATTACATCAGAGAAAAAATATTATTGTTCACTGACTGATCAATATTATGATACTTTTGCAAAAGCAAGTGAAGAGTGTTCTAGATATAATTATGGAAGTGTTCTAGATATATATGTTTATACATGTGATAGTCCTTATACATGTAGTAGTTCAACATGTGGCATTAGTAGTAAATGTATAAAAGAAACGCTCGGACAATTATCATATGATACAGCTCATTATTGTAGTATAGACACAACAATTGCATATACAGACGAAATAGAAGCTATGGATAATTGCCTTAATCGCTGTAGAGCAGGAAAGTATAAACTTGATAATAAAAAGTGCTATATATTAGAATAGGAGGATAAAAATGAGAAAAATTTTAATATTAATCGCTTTATTACTAGTTCTAACTGGATGCTTTGGAAAGAAAAGTGAAAATAAAAAGAATCCAGAAAAGTCAAACACTGTGGAAGTTAAGGAAAAAGGGGTTATCGAGAATAAGGAATACTATGGTATAAGAATCGAAGACATCGACTTTATCTTTGATGGGAAATATACAACTATGAGTTTTAACTTAATTAATTCAAGAAGTGAAGCCGTTACCCTTGGACGATACGACGTAATCGTTAGCGATTCTAAAGGCGAGGAAATTGGTAGACTAGAAAGTTATTCTAATGAAGAAATACCACAGGGTGGTTCATTAGAGTTTTCGTTAAGCCTAGATAAAGATTTTAGTAAAGCCTCTAGCGTAGAATTCGATTTTATAGATTTAATTGCCGCACAGTAAAATAAAAACTACACTAATGTGTAGTTTTTATTTTACTTCTAGATATATCTTTGTATCGAAGTTATGTTCTGTAGTATCGTATGATAAAAGTGTGGATGTGTCAATCATATAAAATTTATGTCTTATAGTATTACTAATACTAGCACCATTTTGTACTACTGGATCATCCCAGGTGACATCTATTTGTTGCCACTTATCATCGATGTATACCGCATTCCAAACATGCTTTTCACTTCCAATTTTGAAATTCTTTAATCCCAATCTATGAAGAAATATTGCTAATGTATCAGCATATCCAGCACATTTAGATTTTCCTTCATATAGTAGAGTATAAGAGTTCTCTCCATCTCTTTCACTAGTATCGTAAACTGTATTATCTACTATATAATCGTGTATTTTTAATATCTTATCATTTATATCCATATCTTCAGTTATGTTAGCTTCAATGATCTCATCGACTTTCTTTTCTATTTTGACTATCTCTTCGTCAGTATATGTCTTCTTAATCTTTATATTCACCTCTCCAGATGAACTTGTAGTCAAGTATACATCACTAAAGTTATTAAATGGATGTACAAAGTTTCCTATGTCTGTTATAACCGTTTGGTTATTTATTAATGCCGTTATATCGTTAATACATTCTGTATATTCGCTTGGACAATAAAATGTGAAAGTTTCATAACCGTTATCTAAAAATGAATAAAAGATATTAAGTATATCTTGTTTACTATACGGTACAAAGTCTTTTGTCTTCTGAACGTAAAAATAATCATTATCAGTAGTATATTCATTCGGATCACTTACATATACAGACGGTACTTCTCCAATCAGCTTTGATGTATATGTCGTAATATCATCAATTTTTAATATCGTTACCGCTATTAAAAGCAGTAAAATAATAGGTAAAATAATTTTTCTCATATCGTCACCATTAAAATTATAGCAAATAATAGTTAAAAATACTACTGTAACCAAATAAAAAAGACTAATTACTTAGTCATTCCTTTTATCTTACTATTTAATCTAGATTTTTGTCTAGCACAAGTATTTTTCTTAATTAAACCTTTGCTGCAAGCTTTGTCTATAGCTTTTACAGTCTTTGCATATCCATCTTTAGCAGCATCGATATCGTTGTTATTAATAGCTTTTTCAGTATTTTTAATTGCATTTTTAACAGTCTTAGTATAGACGTTATTTGCAACTGTCTGTGCTTTATCAGTTTTAACAGACTTCTTTGAACTCTTAATGATTGGCATATTATCACCTCTTTTTCTCTACACATCCAGTATTTTATCAAAAAAAATATAACCTTGCAACCAATTTCTACATAATTTTCAGCATTTTTATTATATTCTTTCACTGGTGAATTATATGAAAAAAAGATTTGTCGCAAAAAAGAGTACAAAAATCAAAGTTAAATTTCTTTTATTCTTTATAGCATCGGTTATTTCTTTTTACTACATATTTAATTTAATAATTAATATTAAAGTAATCGGCCCAATCTTAAAGAGTGATTCAATATTAAAAATTGGACTAAGCAATACGTCGATTAAATATAGGACAATAAGCCCCAAAGAATTATTTTACTTAGGTACTGAAGTGCTTTTGGGCGATATTCCAAAAATAGATACCAATTTAAGTGCAATAGATTCAACATCTAACGACGAAAAACCATTAGTATATATTTATAATACTCACGATACTGAAAGTTATACATCTCATATTCTTGAAGCATATAACATCAGTTTTACTGTAAAAACAGCTAGTTTTATATTGAGAGACTATCTAAAAGAATACGGCATAGCATCATATGTGGAGCGCGATAGTATGGGGGATTATCTACGAAATAATGGTCTAAAATATAAAGATTCCTATAAGGCAAGTAGGTATTATTTAACGAAAAGAATGGAAGAATTCCCTAGCATCAAGTTATTTATAGATTTACATAGAGACAGTGCCCGAAAAAATGCAACTTCAATAGAAATAGATGGGAAAAAGTATGCTAAAGTACTATTTGTCGTAGGTTTGGACTATCAAAATCCAGAACACAATATTCGTCTTGCTGAGGAATTTAATAATAAAATAGATACAAGATTAACAAGAGGAATATCAAGAAAAACAGGATCAAAGGTAAATGGTGTATATAATCAAGATATACTAGAAAATAGTATACTCTTAGAAGTAGGAGGCCAAGATAATACGATTGAAGAAGTAAATAACACATTAAAAGAAATATCTCAAATAATATTTAAATATATGGAGGGTGTTTAATATGGAAAAGAAAAAAATCAATTGGTTAAAGATAGCATTAATAGTATTTTTTATTGGATATTTATCTCTTTATATTTTAGATAAAACTGGATATTATGATAGCAGTATGAGAAAGAAAACAGAATTTACAAATAATCAAATCAAAAGATTTGAACAGGATGTCAAAGATGGTAAACAAGTCGATATCAATGACTACTTAATAGATGAAAATAAAGACTATACTAATAATACATCGAAGGTAGGATACTATATAAGTTCTAGCATCGAAAAAATATTAAGTGATAGTATTAAAAACATAGGAAATATTTTTAAAAAATTGTTTACATAACACTCATGATTAATTATAATATACAACTAATGAAATAGGAGTTGTTGTGTTATGGCAAATATGATTAGAAGACAGGAAGTAGCTTACGATGATATAGGAAGATCTTATAGGATAATTCAATATACCGATGACTTGGTAGACGAGTGTAGACAAGGTAGCTTTCTTTTAAAGTTGTTTTTCAGAACTATTGGTGTACATCTAGATGATTATAATGAATTAGTAAATTTATTTGAAAAGGGAGAATTTAGTGAATTTAAAGCAAAAATTGAGTCGATTATTTCACAGTTCTTTACCTTTGATAAAGAAGAAGGAATAAATATAATTAATTCTGCAAATGACGAAACTACAGAAAATAAGGAAGATTATTTAAGAAGAATAATAAAGGCAATGAAGATTACTACGATTCATATTACCAGCAATGACGCTTTTGATATGACTAATTTCTACTTTGCTGGCAAGGAAACTGTAACTCTTATCAAAGACCACCTTATTAATTTAGCCGCCAGAAATACAAGCGAAAATGAACTAATTACTGATACACTGGATGCATACTACGGAACAGCCCATATAATGGATTGTTTAATTATTTTATATCGTTCTCTATCATTTGTAACAATGACAAGTACCTTTTCTAGAGATGGAAAAATAGAATATAAAATGAAACGGGAAAATTTATCGGCTTTAGTAGACCTTTTAAAGGATATAGAAGGATATATCAAAGAGAATGGTCAAGATGAACAAATATACCATTTGGTACAAATAAGTAATCCAGAAAATTAAAAATATTAATGTAATAAAATTGTATTCACATTCATATCTATAATATAAGAAAGAGGAATGATAATGCAATTAAAGAATAATACTAAATGTTGTAGTCGAGATATTGAAGAATTTTTGAGTGTAGTAGCTTTTCAGCTTGATGATGAATTAAGATATAAAATCAAAACAATTGGCGAGTCTTCGATTAAGGGATTGTTTGAAGGAGACTATTCCGTACTAAAAAAAAGATTTTTAAGAGATAAGATAATAACACTTGAATCGGGAACCTCACTTAGCAACTTTATAAATTCTTTTAAGGATGCTTGTCGTTATAGTCCCACAAAAAATGAAATCGAAATTCTTGATTTAGATGGCATATTAATATTTTATTTTTCAGTATGGGATAAGGAAGTATATTTAGATTCTGATAGTAGTTTTATTGTAGGCGAAAAAAAAGATAATTTGAGCGTCGCGCAGATAAACATTCACGATAATTTATTATCGTTATACGAAGATTATATAAAGATTAGAAAATCTGCATACTCGCTATATTATTCGCAACAAGCTGAAGCGAGAAGGATTGCCCATAGTATTTTTGAAGACACTATAGAAGAAGCAATTAATCAATCTGAGATTTTTCTATCTCCAAATCTAGATGAACATAAATCATGTACTTTAATAGATAGGAAAGTTACAAAGAACAATCTATATCGCTATGTGATGAAAGAAAGAATCATACCTTATGAAAAGTGGGTAGAAATTGCCAAAAGAAAATGTGAACTATCACATGAAGTACCACCTTTAGGAAGGAATTTGTTTGAAGTTTGGGTGCAAGATATGAAGTGGATGATAGGAACATGTTTAACTGACTTATCTATAAAATATTTAGGCGTACCTATTGAACAGAGAAATGGTCAAAGTGAAGAAGCTATTTATCATATTGGCGGGTCAACGTGCTATGTATTTACCGATATTTTAATTGAAACACAAAAAAAACTTAAAGCTTATGATAATCTAGGTGTTATTAGAAAAACTTTAATCGAAGAGAATCCCTCAGATGCTTCTATTCCATTAAGAGAGATTAATAAACTTCTAGCGAGATTAATTGATGCGCTAGTAGAATTATTAAATATTGAATTAAAAGAATACCCACAAAATATAAGAGACGTTATGAGTATTATAACTAAAAAAGGTCTAAGTAGGTATCCATATGCATTGCAAAAGAAAATTACAGTATCTATTTTACAAAATGAAGATATATCCAATAGTTACTTAATGGAATTTATGAAAACTGTCCCACGTACGGAAACCAGTGCTAATGACAAAACAACCACTTATACTTGTAGCCTAGTCGATCTTGCATTTGCAATAGATAGTGAATTAGATGCGATTAAATCTACTACTGACTTGATTCTAGAGCAGAATGGAGAAAAGTCAGGGATAGATGGAAAAATTGGGTTACAATTAAATGGTAAAGATAAAGAATCACTAATAATGAAATATAGATTGAGAAGTTGATAACACTTATGGGGAAAAATATTATTTACATCTGACGGATAAAGATATATAGTAGATAAATACGAATTGAGGGAATCATTTGTGACAAAAAAATTAGAATCCATGGACTATCAAGCTCAAGTAACTAACCTTTTAAATAATTTTATGGATGAGGTTTTTCCAGATATTTTTTGTGGAACCCTATTAGATAGAATAAAAAGTGTGACTAACAGTTCAATTGATAATCAATATTCAAACAATAATAAATTTACTCATATACTATTTTCATCATTTTATAGTTTTGCTAAAAAAAATAACCTTCCATTTGCTGATGATATTGAATTTCTCCAAAAAATACTTATTTCCTTTTTAAATCTTTTTGATGGGCTCATACTTTATGAAAAAATGGAAGATTACATGAGACGAACACATGGTGAAAATTACCGAAAAAAATCTTACAACGCTTCGTACGCAGTTATATATGTTGAAGCGTTTATTAAATTTTATGAAATGTTATGGGATAAGAGAGTCTTATATATTTCAACTGATAGTATAGTTATACAGGGGGAAAAAGATTTATTACCATCTAAAATACGAAAACATGATGAATTAATGCAACTAATAGAGGATTTTCACTATACAAAATATGCTAATAGTTCAGTTGAAAGTGAAAGATCCTATATGGCAAAGGAAGTTGCAGAAGAGTTGTTAAAAAGAATTTTAGCTGAAAAGTGTTGGCATTCAATCACTTTCCAAGATATGTTTAAAATTTATAGCTCGTTAGGTTTTAATGAACAGGAAGAAAGCTTACATAACATATGGTGGAAAGTATTCAACAAATTATCGGACTTATCGTATGAACTCCACTTGCCATATCCTTATCCGAACAACTACAAAGATATTAGCAAATCAACAATTGAGTGGAGTACAAATGGTTTTTTGATTACAAGTGAACAAGCAGAGTATATTAACCGTGTTTTAGAGAATAGTAGATGTCTATTTAAAGCGCGGTGTAAGGCAATAAAACGAAGCAATGGACTAACAAATACAACCCTAATACACGATGAAATGCAGATGATTAAAGACAGAATAATAGAGTTTATTCGTAATTTTATCGCTAGACACAGAATAGAATTTAAATTAGAAAATGGCACAGATGAGGAAATAGACAAATTTTTGCATAACATTTTATTGGAGGATAGATTTTTTTATCAAGAAAATATGGAGATAGAAATTTGTATCGACACGGAAAATAAAAATGATATCACCATAGACTATATATTGGCGTTTTTAACTGGATTGGCTACTAGAGTTGAGCTGGATAATGATAGACAAGCTTACATATTTACAGTAAATATAGTGCACTTGATAGATGCATATCTAAATGAAATGAGCGTAGTTAAAGAATATGATAATCCAGTTGATAGCCCAAAAATATTACAGTTTAAGCCATCGAATGTAGGGTCACTATTTAGAAAGTATCGTATTATACCATATGATATTTATTAGCAAGCTTTTTAATATTTGCATTATATATGTTGATTCACAAAATATACCGCCGAACGGTATATTTTTTTGCCTTTATTCTACAAATCTGCTAAAATGTGTATAGGTGAATTTCATGAAGCAAGAAAATATTAGAAATTTTTCTATAATAGCACATATTGATCACGGAAAATCGACTTTGGCAGATAGAATACTAGAGATTACAGGTGCAGTCGATAAACGTGAGTTAAAAAGTCAAATGTTAGATAGCATGGATATAGAACGTGAACGTGGTATAACTATTAAACTCAATGCGGTCGAACTCAAATATAATTATAATGGGGAAGAATATGTATTACATTTGATAGATACACCAGGTCATGTCGACTTTACTTATGAGGTATCTCGTTCTCTTGCAGCATGTGAGGCAGCTGTATTAGTAGTCGATGCCGCTCAAGGTATAGAAGCGCAGACGCTTGCAAACTTGTATCTAGCACTGGAAAATGATTTAACGATAATACCGGTTATCAATAAGATCGATTTACCAAATGCGGATATTCCAAAAGTAAAAAGTGAATTAATGAGTGTATTAGGCTTTAAAGAAGATGAAATCCTTTTATGTAGTGGTAAAACTGGTGTCGGAGTGGAAGAATTAATCAAAGCAATCATAGATAGAACGCCTGCTCCTAAGATAAACAATAACGCTCCAACTAGAGCTTTAATATTTGATTCAATATATGATGCTTATAGGGGTGTAATTGTATCAGTAAAAGTAGTCGATGGTTCAATCAAGGTTAAGGATAAAATTAGATTCTTGGCTACAGGCGAAGAATATGAAGTAGTAGAAACATTTGTTAATACTCCTAAAATGGTCAATAAAGATGAACTAGTAAGTGGTGAAGTCGGTTTTATCGCTGCAGCGATAAAAGACATAGAATCTGTTAAAGTTGGAGACACTATAACAGTCGTAAGAAATCCATCTCAAGTACAGCTGGATGGTTATAAACCTATGAAGCCTATGGTTTATTCCGGTTTATTTCCAATAGAGCCGAATAAATATGAAGCATTAAAAGAAGCATTAGAAAAGCTAAAACTTAACGATGCTGCCTTAAGTATAGAACCTGAAAATAGTGCAGCGCTAGGATTTGGTTTCCGTTGTGGCTTTTTAGGACTACTTCACATGGACGTAATAGAGGAAAGAATTAGAAGAGAATTTGGAATAGATATAATTGCAACTAGCCCAAGTGTAATTTATAGAGTTAATATGACCAATGGTGAAACTATTTTAGTAGATAGCCCAAATAAAATGCCAGATAGAACCTATATCAAGAGCATAGAGGAACCATTTATCAAGACGAACATTTTAGTTCCAAATGATTATATCGGAGCGATTATGAATCTCTGTCAAGATAAAAGAGGTATATTTGAAAATACTGAATATATCGATTCTAGTAGAGTAAATATACACTACTATTTGCCATTATCTGAAATAGTCTACGATTTCTTCGATAAACTCAAAAGTACGACGAAGGGATATGCATCATTCGATTATGAATTTCATGGATATAGGGAAAGTAATCTAGTAAAGATGGATATACTTTTAAATGGCGAAATCGTCGACGCATTAGCAGTAATAGTTCACAAAGATTTTGCATATGATAGGGGAAAAACTATCGTCGAGAATTTAAAAAAGGTAATACCTAGACAGTTATTCCAAGTGCCAATTCAAGCCTCTATCGGATCTAAAGTAATTGCAAGAGAAAATATCAGCGCTATGAAAAAGAATGTTTTAGCTAAGTGTTATGGCGGAGATGTCTCAAGAAAAAGGAAACTTCTAGAAAAACAAAAAGAAGGAAAAAAGAGAATGAAAACCATCGGTAGAGTAGAGTTACCTAGTGAAGCATTCCTAAGTATTCTAAAAAGTGATAAATAGCTTCAACGAATCTATTGTAATCGTTATTTTCTTGTGGTATAATATCGTTAATTATAGAAATGGAAAGTGAAATAAGATGAGAAAGGTATTAATGATTATAATAGTTTTACTTACAGCATTTAGTCTTATAGCATGTACCGCAAAAAAGGAAGTTAAATCTAATCCTACCGCTATTAAAGATAATGATAATCATGAAAAAGATATAAAGTCAGAAAAAGTATTTCCTGAGCTTCAAAGCACAGTTAATATATCATTACCTTATGTTAAGTATAGTATTGATGTACCACACGGAAATGTACATAGAGCTGCATCTGGTTTTTTAATAGCAGAAAAAACATATTCCATAATTTACGATAGTTATGTTGATCCTGCTTCTAAATTGATATATAACGTAGATATCGATAAAATTAACAAAATTGAAGATGTGTTTGATCAAATGAAAACACAAATTTTAGAAAATGCTAAAACACGTTTAATTTCCGCTAGTGAATATACATTTGCTATAGAAAGTTCTAAAATTGTTAATGTAAATAATTGGGAAATGAATAGAATAATTGGAAAAATAAAATTATCTGAAGAATATAAACTCAAATATGATGAAGTTGATTTTGCTCTTTATTGCACTATTATACAAGGTTATCCGATATATATTATCGTTATTGATGATCCGTTAAGTGAAGAAGCACATACAGATATCATAGCACTAGCGGATAAAATTTCTAAAACTTTTAAAAATAATATGGAGTAACAGCATACTCTTTTTTCTTACTATTTAAATATTTTAGTGATTATTATAGTTTGAGTTTCGAGAATAGTATAACTTGAATAAATAATTAGTTTTTGATATAATCGTCTCAGTAAGAGGGTGAGGATATGTCCAGTGTATACATACACATACCTTTCTGCAAATCCATATGTTCATATTGTGATTTCACAAAAATTCTTTATAGAGAAGAGTTAATAGAGCCATATATGAATAGTCTTGCTTTAGAAATAGATGATGCATATGGGAAAGAAGAAATAAATACACTATATATAGGTGGAGGGACTCCATCTAGTCTTAGTAGTGCCGGTTTAGAAAGCCTTGCTAAGATAGTAAAAAAATTCAATTTATCTGATGATTATGAATTTACATTTGAATGCAACATAGAGGATATCACCGCAGAATTGCTCGAGAAATTGAGAGATATGAAAGTAAATAGGTTGAGCATCGGTATAGAATCGTTTAACGAAAAAAAATTGAAATTTATGAATAGATCTTCTTCATTTAAAGATGTCGAATCAAAATTGGCACTTTCAAGGGTTCATGGTTTTAACAATATTAATTTAGATTTGATGTATGGAATACCAGATGAAACTTATCGAGAATTGAAAAAAGATTTAAAAAAATTTATAAAGTTAAATCCGGAACACATAAGTACCTATTCACTCATCATAGAAGATCATACTATGTGTAAAGTAAGGAAGGATGAAAACATCGATCCTGAGATAGAAATTAAGATGTACGATTACATTAGAAAAAAATTAAAGAAAAAGGGTTATATACATTATGAAATTAGCAACTTTGCTAAAAATGGTTATGAATCGAAGCATAACTTGGTATATTGGAATAACGAAGAATACTATGGTTTTGGCGCGGGAGCTTCTGGATATATAAATGGATTTAGATATGAAAACACTCACAGCGTTACAGAATACATAAATGGGAATTATAAATTAGAGGAAAGTCTTATAAGTAAAAGTGAGACGATGGAAAATGAAGTAATGCTTGGATTGAGAAAAATAAAGGGAATTAACTTACAAGAATTTTTTAATAAATATGGTATCAATATGCAAGATGCATTTCCTATTAAACCACTTATTAAAAATAAAGAACTATTATATGAAGATGGATATATAAGAATTAATCCAAAGCATATCTATGTAATGAATGAAATATTATTAAAATTGATATAAAGGGAGATTTTATGAAAAAAAGTATAAAATTATTTGTTTTTATTATTTGCATGATGGTGATGAATCGCGTTAATGCTGCAACTGTATATGTTGGAAATGATACGACTACTGCAGGCGCTAGAAATAGAAGTTTATCATTAGAATTAAAGGATGCAGATTTATCAAAGTATAAGATGGTAAAATTTGAACTTAGCTTGTCTGGTACAGCGTATGCTTCTATAGATGGTGTCGTTCCAAACGCTGGACAAAGTTTTTCTAGTGAGAATGGTGTATATACATTCAAAAGCGCAGATGGCTTTAAAGAGGGAATAATAGGAACTATCAATTACAGCACAAAAGAGCAATTGGCAGATCCATTTACAATTACACCGACAAATATAAAGTTCTATTCAGAAATCGATGAAAATAGTGAAAATATAGAAGTTATCGACGGATCAGCGACAAGCGGCACGGTTAAGTATGAACGTCCAAAATCTACCGATGCAACGCTTACAGAATTGACAGTTAGTCAAGGTACATTGAGCCCTGCATTTAATAAGGATATTACTGAATACAAGGTAACAGTACCTGATACTATAAGTATTATTAGGCTTAGTGCTTCTTCAGCACCTGGTGCAACTAGAACAGGTACTGGAAGTAAAAACTTAAATATGGGTGATAATTTCTTTTCAATAGAAGTAACCGCTGAAGATGGTGTAACTAAAAAGACTTATAATGTCACAATAACAAGAGGAAAATTAACTGAACCAAGTGCATTTATTAAGTCGTTAAAAATCAATACAATGGATGCCAAGTTGAGTCCGGAATTTGATTCTAAAAATGATAAATATACTGTATTAGCACCCGCTGGTACAGAGAGTCTCGACTTAGTTTATGAACTAGAAGATCCACTTGCCAATATTTCGATTGAAGGCAATGAAAAGTTTGTAACAGGAGAAAATAAAATAACTATAAAAGTTACTTCTAGCGATAATGAAAAAAATCAAACTTATGAAATATTAGTTACTGTCGAAGAAGAAACTACTACAACAAAAGTTGTTGCTCCAGTTGAAAAAGAAAAAAAGAAAAGTAAAGGCCTATTAATAGTAATAATTTTAGCTATTTTGGCAATAGTAGCAGGTGTAGCATTTTTACTATTTAGGAAGAAAAAGAAAGATAAGAGTACTGAACCGAGTATAAATGATCAAAAAAATGTTTTAGAACCTAGTGTAGATGAAGATAATAAGCAAGGTTTATATGATGGAGATAAAACAGAAACATACAATAGTGAATCTTTTAAGCAAGTAATCCAAAATGTAAATGAAGAGGATCTAGATAAGACAAAGGAATTTAACTTTAAAGATATGTAAGTCAACCAAATAAGGTTGACTTATTTCTTTTAAGGTGGTATTATTGTTAAGACGAATGGAGGGAATATATATGGCAGTTAAATTAAGACTTAAGAGAATGGGAGCAAAGGCTAGACCTTTTTATAGAATAGTTGCAGCAGACTCTAGAAGTCCAAGAGATGGTAGATTCATCGAAACAGTTGGTACTTATAATCCAATTGAAAAGACAAATAATGTTGTTATCGATGAAGAAAAAGCACTAAAATGGTTAAGCAATGGTGCAGAACCTACTGATACTGTTAAAAGTTTACTAAAACAACAGGGAACTTGGGCAAAATTCAAGAACACTAATAAAGAAGGAAAATAGTTATGGAAAATGTAAAAGAATTTACAGAAAAATTAGTGTTAGGACTTGTTAAGAATCCTGAAATAGTAAAAGTACAAGATTTTCAAGACGAAGATGGTTCTATTACACTTGACATCATTATACATAGCGACGATATTGGAACTGTAATAGGAAAATCTGGTGCTACAATTAAAGCGATACGTACTTTAGTTCAGGCATGTGCTTATAAGCAAAACATAAGCAAAGTAAAGGTAAATGTTGACTCTATATAAAAGCCGATTGGCTTTTTTTCTTTACTAAAATTTTGGTTTATTATATAATTATTATGGTGAAGCATATGGCAAAGAAAAAGACGAGCAAGTCTTCTACAAAGAAAAATGAATCTTATAGTGCTGAACTATGGGGAGTACTATTAATACTAATTGGAATTATGGGAATAGGTGCCTTTGGACCTGTTGGAAATATAATAAAAGGCTTTTCGGTATTTTTAATGGGAGTATGGTACATGGTTGTACTAGTTCTTTCTATACTTACAGGAATTGCTATGATGTATAAGAGAAAAAAGATCAACTTGTGGTCGATTAAGCTTATTGGAATCTATTTGATGTTGATTGCGCTACTAGTAAATTCTCACATGCAGTATGCTATTCTAGAGAAATTAAACGGAAAAGAAATAATAGAGGCAACTATTAACAACTTCCTCGATTCAGGATTAAATTATACTGTCAATTCTGGAGGCGGCATTATAGGAGGATTATTTACGATTGGCCTTTTAAAGATGTTTGACTTCGAAGGAACAAAAATCGTAATAATTGTACTTGCCGCAATAGGGGCATTTTTAACATTCAACATAAACTTGAAGAAAATTATACAGGTTATTAAAAAGATATTTAACAAAGTTAAAATACCTGATTATGATGAAGATGACGACGAAGAAATTACAGAAGATGGTAGAAAAATTAGGAAAGAAAAGAAAAGAAAAGAACTTGAAAGTGAAAAAAGCTCGAGAAGTATTGAAGATACTATCTGTACAGAATCTTTAGAAAACGTGAAAGTTTATTCCAATATGACAGAATTTAAGGAAAGTAACAAAGAGGAACAGATGTCTTTAAACATATATGGTGACCAGGCATCTAACAACAGTGTAGAACCACAGGAAGAAGTAGAAGACAAACCTTATATGCTTCCTACAATCGATATATTGGACAAAATGAAACCACAAGCAAAGGTAAATACTACAGAATTCTTACAGACTAATAAGGCAAATCTCGAAAGAGTACTAAAAGATTTCCAAATTTCTGGAAGAGTTGTAGAAATTCATGAAGGACCTGCGATCACACAATTTGAAGTCAAAATTGATGCAGGAACGAGAGTAAGTAGGATAACAAGTATAGATAAAGAAATTGCTCTTGCACTATCTGCTAAAGAAGTAAGAATTGAAGCGCCTATTCCTGGTAAAGATACGATTGGTATCGAAATACCGAATATGAAAGTTGCATCTGTACCAATTAGAGAAGTATTGTCTCGACCAAACAAAGATTCGGTAAATGCTAAAATTCCAGTTGCATTGGGTAAAGATATAACAGGAGCTATAAAGTGGATAGATATTGCCAAAACACCACACCTTTTAGTAGCAGGTGCAACTGGTAGTGGTAAATCAGTCTGTGTTAACAGCATGATTGCAAGCATACTGATGACGAGAAAACCGAATGAAGTAAAATTAGCAATGGTAGATCCTAAAAAAGTAGAGCTATCCAACTATAATGGCATTCCACACTTATTGTGGCCAGTTGTAACAGACCCTAAAAAAGCTAGTGCAATGCTACAAAAAGTCGTATCGATGATGCTGGATAGATATCAGGCATTCGAAAGAGTTGGAGTTAAAAATATTTCTAGCTATAACGAATGGGTCGAAGAACAGAACAAAAAAGCAGGCAGTGAAATCGAAAAGAAGATGTATTACCTAGTAGTAATAATAGATGAGTTGGCAGATTTAATGGTAGTAGCTAAAAAAGATGTAGAAGATTCTATAATGAGAATAACTCAAATGGCGCGTGCCGCTGGAATCCACTTGATAGTTGCAACGCAAAGGCCATCTACTAATGTAATAACAGGAGTAATCAAGGCCAATATTCCATCGCGTATTGCCTTTACAGTTGCATCATATGTCGATTCTATGACTATAATGGGAGCAAGCGGAGCCGAAAAGCTTTTAGGACGAGGTGATATGCTTTATTTACCAATGGGTGAAAATACTCCTACGAGAGTACAAGGAAATTTCATATCAGATGGTGAAATTGAGAGATTGATAAAGTTTGTCTGTGACCAGCAAGTGGCATCATACGATAAATCATTAGAAGAAATACCTGAGTCGCATATGGCAGGTGAAAATTCTCCAACAGAAGAATATGACGACCCTCTATATGATCAAATAGTCGAATTTGCTATTCAAACAGGAAAAGTTAGTGCAAGTCTACTGCAGAGGAGATTCAAAGTTGGTTATAATAGGGCTGCGAGAATTGTTGACCTACTAGAAGAAAGAGGAATTGTAGGGCCTGCAAATGGTTCTAAGCCGAGGGAAGTACTCGTTAAAATAGAAAATAAAGAATAAAAATGTTGAGTAATTTTGTCTATTTTGTTAGAATTAATTTGATGAGGTGAATAAGATGTACGAAACCAGATTGTTTAATGTGGAAGAGTTGGAAACTGCTCTTGTAAAGAAGACTTTAAATGAAATATATGACGCACTTGAAGAAAGGGGCTATAATCCGATAAATCAGCTTGTTGGTTATCTAATAAGTGGCGATCCCGGTTATATTTCGAGTTATAAAGACTCTAGGAAGAAAATTACGAGCTTAGATAGAACAAAAATTATTGAAGCTCTATTAAAAGAATATATCAAATGAGATATTTGGGACTAGATTTGGGTACTAAGACACTTGGTATTGCTATAAGTGATAGAACTCATACTATAGCTAATCCATACAAGACGATAAGATTTAATAGTGTCGAAGAAACAATTAAACCATTAAAAGAGGTAATAGAATCTGAAAGTATCGGAGGTATTGCTCTTGGTTTACCTAAAAACATGGATAATTCTTTGGGTTTTGCTTCAAAAAGGAGCTTAGAATATAAAGAGTTATTGGAACAACATATCGAAATACCTATTGTGTTAATAGACGAAAGACTCTCTACAATGGAAGCAGAAAAATACTTATTAGATGCCGATATGAGTAGAAAGAAACGCAAAGGAAAAATAGATGCAGTTGCGGCAAGTGTTATATTAAATACATATTTAAGAATGAAAGGAAATGGTTATGATGAATGATACTGGAAAAGAAAAAGAAAATAAAAATTTATTTACAATAGTTACTGATAAGGGAGAAACTATGGAGTGTGAGGTTGTACTTACAATAGATAGCGATGAATTTAAAAAAAGCTATATAGTTTATACCGATCATACTATAGACGAAAATGGAAATTATAGGACCTATGCTTCAATTTATGATCCAACTGGTAAAGATTTGAAATTATATCCTATCGAAACAGATGAAGAGTGGGATATGGTAGAGTCTGTTTTAGCAAGTGCTCAGAAAAAGGTTGCTAAAGAACAAGCGAGTGAAAATAAGGATGAAGAAAACAACTAGCCTGATCATAGCTATTTCTTTTTTTGTCATAGTGTCGTTATCTGCTTTTTTCTTCATTAAAGATACATTCGGACCAGTAGATAGACACGATGATAAAGAAATAGTCTTTATTGTAGAACCTGGTACACCACTAAATACACTTTTTCAAAACTTAAAGAATGCTAATTTGATAAAAAATGATTTAACACTTAAAGTATATGCGAAAATACATCCAGGGGTTGCACAAGCAGGAAGATACATTTTACATAAAAACATGTCTGCAATAGATATATATAATACAATAACATCTGGAAAAGTTACTAAGGATACTATTTGGATGACTTTTGTAGAAGGGAAAAGACTTACAAGTATTGCTAAGACCATTTCTAACAATTACGACTATACAGAAGAAGAAATATTAGCCAAAATGGATGACAGGGTGTTTGTCCAAAAAATGATTGATAAATATTCCGTATTGACCGAAAAAGTTCTACAAAATGGAATATATCATCCGTTGGAGGGCTACCTTTTCCCTGATACATATGAGTTTGAAAAAGATGCTACAATAGAAGATATAATAGAAACCATGATTTCTACACTTGATAAAAAAGTTTCTAAGTACAAAACTAAAATAGAAGAATCTCAATACGATATACACGAAATAATGACACTGGCAAGTATGATTGAAACAGAAAGTGGGAGCGCTAGCGATAGAAAAACCATTTCAGGAGTTTTTTATAATAGATTAAAGGCAGGAATGCTCTTACAAAGCGACCCAACGACTTCGTATGCAGTTAATAAAGAAGTCTCAAAAGAGATTAGAAAAGACGAAATACCCACTTGTAATCCATATAATACATATAGTGAATGCGCTAAAGGTATTCCAATTGGACCAATTGCATCTAGTGGCACTGCTGCAATTGAAGCTGCTTTAGATCCAGAGCAACATGATTATTATTATTTTGTTGCAGATAAAAATGGAAAAACATATTTTAATAAAGATCTTGTCGGGCACAATAAAACGATCAAGGAACTTCAAGAAAAAGGTTTATGGTACGTATATAAATAATATAAGATATTTATAACTATATAAATTATATCACTTGTTCTTGTTGTGATAAGTGTTGAGTAGAAAGTAGTTTCTATACAACATTTTTTGCTCAAAATTAAATTTATTTATTAAAAAAGTTAATTATTAATAAAAATTCCCACGATTAAACAAAGTTGCTAAAAAAATTTAAAATTTAATTGCAACTTTAAAATATATAAATATGTTGTTTAACAACAGGCATACGAGCTGCTTATTGGAATAATATTGTAATTTTATTTATTTATAAATCAAGAGTAAAATGAATGCGTTCGCACTCTAAATAAATATATATTAAGAGACTTAATGCAATTTCAAAACTTATTTCAAAAAAAAGTTGCTTTTATCTCTTTAAGTAATAAATAATAACACTACTGTTTGCAATAACTAGTTATATATGCTATATTTTAAATAGAAAAGAGGTAGATTATGGAACAAACAACCAATAATAAGATAATAATTATAGTAGGAATAGGAGTTGTGCTTGCAATAGGTGCATTTCTAGGATTTAAATTATTATCAAAAGATAATAATACTAACGAAAGTAATAAATCTAATACTAATCTGATACAAGAAACAAAAACAAATAATAATGATTATAGCAATTACACGTCAAGCATACCAAAAGAAGAAAGAACGATAGATTATTATTATAATATCTATACTCCAGCATTTGATAAAAGTAAATATGATAAAAAAATATCATTCTTTGGTAACATAATTGAAGGACCATTAACAATTAAAAACTTAACTAATAACAATTACACATTTAAAAATAATAGTTATAGTATGAAAGTAAAAGTTGATAATGGCAAAAGTACAGAAACTTATAAAGGAATAGATGTATATATAAATGGAACAAGATATCCACAAGATAGTTTGTCTTCAGTAGTACTAATTGAGACAGAAAATAATGAAAATGATGAAATTTATTTTGATCAAAGCTCAATATTTCAAGATAATAAAAATATAATAGTTCCAAACATGAAAAATGTAGATTTAAATAATATTACTATTGATGATTTAATTGATTCTTTAGGCGTTCCAACCTATGTAGATGGTAGAGAAACAAAATTAGAAAACGCAAAAAAATCATTTGGACTAATATATTTTTCATATATATATGATTATGATGATGATATATTTAAATTTGATTTAACATATAGTAAAAATGGTGGAATTGATATTACAGATATGATATATATGGGTAAGCAATACTATAATAGAAAAGTAAGCATATTTAATATTGATAGTAATGATTATACAGAATATAATAATTCTAAAGAATATTATGAACATCAGTATAAACTATATCAAGAAGATTTAAAAAAATGAGGTAACGGAAAATTTAAAAAATAATTAAAGTGGAGAAAATATTAATGTAAAACTAAGGGACTAATATAGTCTCTTTTTGCTAGTCTTTTTGACAAACGATACATATTGTGCTAAAGTATATGACCTAAAAATAATTAAAAAAATGCATATAATTAATTTATACATTTGAAAGGGAGTGAAACGTTGACAAAAATACTTAAAGAAAACAATTTTTGTCGGGTTTATCTTGATCCACGTGACCCTGGGCATATAGTTAAACAGTACAGAAGCGGTTTAATGGGGTATAATATAGAAGAATTATGTGAACTACGTAAGAAACTTTTGGCGATTAAAGAAGTAAAAGGATTACCTGACTTTCAAATTAGACCTATTGAAGTATCAGAGCTATATAAACCAAGTGATGAAGTATTAACTAGAAAAAGTTTTTATGCTGTATTACCATTAGTAAATGGAATCTCTTTGGATAAATATCTGAAAATAAAAGGCTGTGAGCTAGAACTGGAAACTATTGGCTTTTTTATTTTAGATCTAGAAAAGAAGGTTATGAGTGCTCCTGAATTTGTTTTTCCAGATCTTGCTAAAGGAGATAATATTTTTATAACATCTAAACTAGATTCAGGCATACTTGAATATAAGGTAATTGACCCAGATGATATACAATTTAGTACTTTTTCTTCAGAACATTATGCACCAAATGTAGTGCCTCAAGATGCTAACTTTATTTATCAGCGTGTTATGGGATTAAAAAAATGTTATAATATCGATTCTCAGGGTAGAATTGTGTTTAATAAGTCTTTTGATTGTAGAAGCATGTATGCATTGTTTTACTATATTATTAATAGAGAGGTCCCATTTTACAATAGTGTAAATGATACATCTGACGATTATGAAAAAAGACTACTTGGATTAGGTGTTCCAACTAATTCCACATTATTTGAAAAAACAATGAAAACTGTAAGCGATTCAGCTATTAATGAAAGTATTGGTGAATCAGTACTCGAGTTAGCTGAAGACGGATATCATTTGAAATTATTACCAACTGGGCAAAGAAAACTGTATAAACAATAGATCTAATTCAAAATTTCATCGATAATTGCTTAATAAATAAAAATATGTTATAATTAACTCACTGGTGATTTTATGAAAGAAACTATTTTAGAAATGGAAAAGTACGCTGAAGAATATAACGTACCTATTATCGAGAAAGAGTCCATTGCTTTTATTATGAAATATATTAAACTTCACAATGTAAAAAGAATATTGGAAATTGGAACTGCAATAGGATATAGTGGAATACTTATGGCAAGTGTTGCACCTGATATTACGCTTACTACAATTGAACGTGATGAAAAAAGATATTTGGAAGCACTTAAAAATATTAAAAAGTGTGGTTTAGAAAAGAGAATTGAAGTCGTTTTCCAAGATGCACTTGAAGCAAATTTAATAGGAAGAGAATACGATTTAATCTTTATCGACGCTGCAAAAGGACAATATATAAAGTTTTTCGAAAAATTTTCTCATTATTTAAGCCCGAACGGAACAATCATTTCAGATAATATAAAATTTCATGGGCTCGTTGGAAATACAAGCGAAGATATAACTAAGAACCAAAGAAGCATTGCATCAAAGATTGAAGAATACATCGAATTCTTAAAAAATAATAAAGAATATACGACGAAATTATTAGATATTGGTGACGGGTTAAGCGTCAGTACGAGAAGCGAAAATGAAACGAGATAAAATATTACTATTAGTAGACAATTTAAGTGATATTAAAGAATATAAAAAGTTAGGTATTTCTAACTTTCTTTTTCCGTTGAAAGATTATTCTGTGGGATATAAATCGTTTAGCTTTGATGAAATTAAATCGATCGATGGCAATATTTTTATATTAATGAATAGATTATTAGAAGATGAAGATATAGATGAATTTGTTAAAGCGAATATACCATCCAATATTAAGGGATTTATAGTTGAAGATATAGGATTACTTGAAATACTAAAAGAAAAAGGATTCGAGGTTATTCTATACCAAAATCATTTAAATAATTCATATAAAACAGTTAATCACTGGCTTAATAGTTTTGATAGCCTCGTAATAAGCACTGATATAACTAGTATGGAAATATCAGAAATAGTCTCTAAATCTAGTAAACCACTTGTATTAAACACATTTGGTTTCCCTTTAATCATGTATTCAAGAAGACTACTTGTATCGAATTTTACAAAACATATAGGTGCTACAGTTACTAAAGAAATGACTATAAATGAAGAAAGAAAGAATCAAGATTTCTTTTTAAAAGAAAACGAGTATGGTACTGCTATATTTTATTCTATACCATTCGATTATAGGTCTATTATCGAAGAATTAGATTACAATTTAAAATATTACTTGATTAATACTGCTTACATGGATATAAACACAATAAAAGACGTCATTACAGGTAAAGTAGTAGATGCAAACAGGGGCTTTTTAGATGAAAAGACCATATATAGGATAGGTGATATAAAGTGATAGAACTATTGAGTCCAGCAGGAGATAAAGAAAGATTGAAAATTGCCTTATTATATGGTGCAGACGCTGTATATTTAGGTGGGCCTAAATATGGTTTAAGAGCAAACGCTACTAACTTTTTAATGGATGAACTAAAAGAATATGTAGAATATGCCCATTCTTTAAATAAAAAGGTATATGTGACAGTTAATATAGTGTTTCATAATGAAGAATTAGATGGACTAGAAGAATATTTAACATATTTAAGTGATATCAATGTAGATGCAATCATAGTAAGTGATCCAGTAGTGATCGATACTGTAAAAAAATTAGGGCTAGACTTGGAGATACATTTGAGTACTCAAGCGAGTGTATTGAATTCTAGAGCAGCTAAATATTATAAGGATTTAGGAGTAAAAAGAATAGTCCTAGCAAGAGAAGCCTCTAAAGAGGATATCATAAGGATAAAAGAAGAAACAGGGTTAGATATCGAGTGCTTTATACAAGGAGCAATGTGTACATCATTTAGTGGTAGATGTGTTCTATCGAATTATACTACGAATAGAGATGCAAATAGAGGCGGATGTGCTCAAGTATGTAGGTGGTCTTTTAAATGTAATTATGACGAATCTTTTGAAATGATGAGTAAAGACTTAAATATGATTACAGAGATTGCTAGCATGATAGATGATGGAGTAAACTCTTTTAAAATTGAAGGAAGAATGCGTTCAATTTACTATATTGCAACGGTACTATACATATACAGAAGGGTACTAGAACGAATTAAAAGTAAAACTCTTACTCATGAATATATAGAGTACGCTACGAATATCATTAATAGAGTTGCAAATAGAGACTCAGTAAGCCAATTTTATAGAGGACTTCCAACACACGAAGAACAGTACTACAATGGAAGAATAGAAGAATCTAATCAGGACTTTCTAGGGCTAGTTCTCGATAGCGATGGAGAATACATGACTTTAGAAGTTAGAAATTACTTTAAATTAGGTGATACTGTACAAGTATTCGGACCAAATTCACGCGAATTTGAGTTTACTATAGATGAAATCTTAAATGAAGATAACGAGACTATTGAAATATGTAATCATCCTAAAGAAATAGTTAAAATTAGGTGCTCAAAACCAGTAGAGAAAATGAGCATGATGAGAATAAAAGTATTTGACATTTTAGATGAATTGTAGTATTCTTATTTCGACCTCGAAAAGAAGGTTAATTTTTTTAAATAAAAAAGTGAAAGGTGAGGGCAAAAATGCCAAAAAAAGATGAATGTCTATTGACAAGTCAAGGATATATAAAAATAGAAGAAGAATTAAATGAACTTAAGACTGTTAAACGTCCACAAGTTATAGAAGCAATTAAGGATGCAAGAGCGCAAGGAGACCTATCTGAGAATGCGGATTATGATGCTGCAAGAAATGATCAAGCAGAACTAGAAGCACGTATTAAAGAACTAGAATACATGTTAGAACACGCTAAAATTATAGAAGAAGCACAAGACGGTGTAGTAGGTGTCGGTTCTACTATAGTTATCGCCTACGATGGTGATGAATCAGATAAAGAAGAATACAAGATAGTTGGTTCTCTAGAAGCTAATCCATTTGAAAACAGAATTTCAAATGAATCTCCTATAGGTAAAGCCGTTTTAGGTAAAAAACTAGGAGAAACTGTAAGTGTAGATAGTCCTAATGGATCATTTACAGTTAAAATACTAGAAATAAAATAATATGGCTTTTAGCCTTTTTATTTTATTCTTAGAAAAATTTAAGTTGTAAGTTACCTGTATTTATCGTATTTTTAAGTTTAAATAGAATCAGTCTTGGAGGGAAAGTTATTTTGAAAAATAAAAAAATTACAGTCGGTTTGTTTATTGATTCATTTTATCCATTTGTTGACGGTGTTGTGCTTGTCGTCGATAATTATGCTAAAAAACTAACAAAATATTGTAACGTGGTAGTATTTTGTCCCAAATATTCACATAGTGAATACGATGACAGTATATTTCCATATAAAGTTGTTCGTTGTCATTCTATAAAGATACCAACAATAGATTATTCTCTATCGGTTCCGAATGCTGATTTTAAATTTTTGAATAGTCTTAGCGATTTTGAGCTTGATATTGTACATATTCACTCTCCATTTACTATTGGTAAAATAGGTGTAAAATATGCTAAAAGAAAAAATATCCCAGTTATTGCTACGATGCATAGTCAATTTAAGCGGGATTTTAAAAAAGCAGTAAAAAACGATATGGTTACTAATATGTTGACTAAAAAATTAATTCACGTTTTTGACGAATGTGATGAATGTTGGGCGGTTAACAAGGAGGTAGCCCGTATTTTCCATGAAGAATATGGATATAAAAAATTACCGATAGTAATGGGCAATGCTACAGAAATGTTGCCAATCAAAGACTTTAGGAAGGCTTGTGAATTAATAAATAAAAAATACATTTTAACAGACGAAAAAGTGTTAATATTTGTGGGTAGAATCAATAATATTAAAAATATTTTTTTCATTGTTGAGGCACTAGCTTTAGTTCACAAAAGAGTACCTAATCTTAATTTTAAAATGTTCTTTATTGGTTGTGGTCAAGATGAAGACAATCTCAAAAATCTAATAAGAAAGAAGCACATGACAAGGTATATAAAAATGTGCGGTAAGATAACTGATAGAGAACTCCTGGCAAGTTTTTATGCAAGAAGTGATTTATTTTTATTTCCATCGCTATATGATTCATCTAGTATTGTACAGATTGAGGCAGCCTCTCAAAAAACGCCAGTATTATTCATTGATGGCTCAGCTACAGCTTCAACTGTTACAAAGGATGTTAATGGGTTTACTGCCAAAAATAATATTAGTGACTATGCTAATGCCATTATAAGAATTTTAAACAATGATAAAAATAGAAAAATCGTTGGTGCCAATGCGTATCGTGATTTATACAAAAATTGGGATGATAATATTAAAGATGTTTATAATAGATATAATAAACTGATTGCTTATAAAAAAAATACTAACTTTCCTCTATGATTCATTAAAATCTAGTAAGTAACGATAAAATCTTACGATTATAAAAACGCTAAATAGAAATGATTAAAATTAAACATTTAAAAACTATTAACTCTCATAGCTTTTTGTTTCACAAATACTTATTGCACTTCATCAGTATTACTGCCTAGAGTTCATCTAGAATAATCATAAACCTACTTTAATTTTTATCATTGAAAAAGTTAGAATGTGCGAATTTAATTATATGGAACCTATTATTATCTTTTTTAATTATAGTTTATTTCTTGATAAAGGTGATTAATCCATGTAAAATATAATTTATCAGAAAAGAGGAATAAGTATGGCAGTTAATACTCGAAAATTTATAAATAGTATATTTAAATTTTTAGGAAAAGGTGTAGTTGAAACTACAGGAACCTATAGTGAGAGAGAACAGGCAAATAACTATAATCTTTCTAGTGATTTACATGTTAACTTTTTTAACAATACAGAAGGGCAATTAGAATCTGTACTAATTACTAAGACTAAACAAGATGGAAGTAGAACAGCTTCATTGTACATTGACTATGAGCAAAAGATGGTTAGGTTTACCTTAGATGAAGAAGGCGCAATATTTGTTTACAAATTACCGGATAAACCATATTACAATTTAGAAATGTCAATAAAATCAAATTTTAATAGTAATAACATTATGGTCGTTGGATATGAGCAAACTGATAACACTACTATAGCTCCATGCAAAGAAAACCATAGAGCGCAATTATATAAGGTCAAACGGGGAGAAATGTTGACTAGTACAAAATATACGAGAAGTGAAGCTTTAAAGTGTATACTGAACGATTTTACCTCAACGAGAACTGCTAAAATATTCTATAAATTGTTGGAACAATTAGGTATCGAAGAAATGAATAGAATAGATTTCTTAGAATTGCTATTAAATAATAAGCATGGGCTTCCTAGCATAATTAACAGTGAATATTGGGCTATTCTTAGTGAAAACTATTATGAAGCATTGAATGAAAATGAACAAGGCGTTGGAAGAATTAATGAAAATCATCCTAGCTACACAGAAAGCGATATCGAAGATATAGAGGCAGAAAAAGCAGTGCAGTTATTAGGAAATATTGCTAAATATTTTGGAATTAATCCTTCTAATCTCGTTTGGGAATTGGGACTTGATCGTAGAACTAATCTGCCAACGTATTCTATTAATTACAATGGTTTATATATTTTTGCAATATTAACTGATAATATGGATATATATGAGATAGGGATTAGTAGATATGATCAAGGCTCAACAAGTAATGATCCAGACTATAGCATATCTGTAAATTTTCGATTTGGAGCAGCTCGGTTAGTCATCAAAAATAAATCACACACTGTATTAGCTAAATATTCAATGCTGGGAGATTATTCTGTAACTCCAAGAGCCATTATAGGACCTGTTGTTAAAATGAATAAAAGTAATATATCATCTGTAAGTGGCACTCAATCGTTAAAGATATATCGAGTTGGGAAACAAGGTCCTTCAGGACGACTAGGTATGGTTGATGCTAGAGAACAGAGTATAGGATACTTATTAAGTGAGAAAAAATATCATTTTAGAGAATCTAGCGAAATGTTAAAGCCACGAAAGGCTAGAGAAGTGTTCTTTAATAAAATCACAGATCAAGACACGGTACAAAACTTATATATTACTTTATGTGGCCTTGGAATTCCAAATGAAAATATTATTTCTTTTGTTAGGGGAATTTATGGATTATTTGCAGATTCCAAGAGGTTTAATGCCTTGTTTGGAGAGACAAATGGTATAATTAATTTTGAAAAAGCCCTAAGTAACAAAGTTAGATCAAATATGTCGGTAGAACACAATCCAGAGATCAGCTCATTTCTAGTAAATTTATCAGATTACCTACCTATTGATAAAGATGCACAATGGACCTGCAAAGCTGAAAAATACAACGATTACGCCACGTATACTACAAAATCAAATGGATTAGATCTTTCAGTAGTGTTTTCAAATGCTACAAGAAGGCTTTTATCTATTACTATCAAAAGATTAAATTCGGATACAAGAGAGCCAACTACAATGATTTCACTAAAGGCTAGGGAGGGATCTGCATATTTAGATATTGCAAATATCACAGAAAAAGTTAAAAATTTTTTCTCTTATCAAATCTGCAATCGCGATATTATAAATGTAAATGAACAATTAAACCGGATAGATGATGAGTCAAATCAGATAAGACAAACATATTCTTTATATGCAGCACCCGCCTTTAGAAAAGATAAACTGCCTAATAAATGTAGTTCTGCTAGTTGGTTTGTAAGAAAATGTTCAGATCCACATACTGGTCGTATAAGTTCTGTTGTAGGTTTATCAAAAGCTCAAGCTTATAATGAATTAGAAAAACATATTACGTCTTCAACTACTCTTAAGTCATTATATGTCGTTCTTATTTCTTTAGGAGTTCCAAATGAAAAAATCTTAGATTTTATTCGGGGAATATACGGAAGTTTAGAAGAACCAGAAACATTAGATAGATTACTAGTAGGAAATGCTAAAGAATGTTTATTGGGTAGAATAAACGCAATGGTAAGTAAGAATCAGCACGGTAATGGGCCTATTCATACAATTAGACAAATAACTGGTTAGTAAAATTAACCTAGACCGAAAGGTCTTTTTTTGTTATAATCAAATAGGATGTGATTTATATGGGATTAACTAGAAGTGAATTGAGAGTTAAAGTAATGACTATTCTATATCAAATCGATATATATAAACAAAGTGGTATTGAATATAATATAGATGATGTAATTAAAGAAAACTTAGAGATAGATAATGAATTTGTAAAAGAAGTTGTGTATGGAGTTAATACATATTACGATCAGTTAAATGAAATTGCTAATAAACATTTGAAAGACTGGAATATAAATCGTTTAGATAAAACTGGTGCAAGTATTTTAAGACTTGCTCTATATGAAATAATGTATACAGATACTCCTAAAGTAGTAGTAATTAATGAAGCAATTGAGCTTGCTAAAAAATACAGTGACGATGCAGTAAGAAAGATGATTAATGCAGTTTTAGATAAAGTCGTCAAGGAAGTAGAATAATGGCAAGTTATATTACAGTAAGTGCCTTAAATAATTATTTAAAGCGTAAATTTGAAGCAGATGCTCACTTAGATCACGTTTATCTAAAGGGAGAGATCAGTAACTTTAAACTGCATTCTAGGGGGCACCTATATTTTAGTCTGAAAGATGAGACTAGTGTAATTGGTGCAATTATGTTCGCAACTAGTGCTTCTAAACTTAACTTTGAGCCTGCTGAGGGTACTAAAGTATTTGTAGAAGGTAAAGTAACGGTATATGAGGCAACAGGTAAATATCAAATAATTGTAACGAGCATGCAGCCTGATGGAATAGGCGAACTATATATTGCTTATGAAAAACTTAAAAAGGCTTTGGAACAAGAAGGACTATTTAAGCAAGAACATAAAAGACCAATTCCAAAGTACCCAGAAAAAATTGGTATAATCACTGCGCCAACCGGAGCTGCCATTAGAGACATATTGAGTACGATAAAAAGAAGATTCCCGATATGTAATACTATTCTTTTTCCAGCACTAGTACAGGGAGATACTGCTAAGTTTAGTATAGTTAACCAAATAGAAAAGGCACAAGAGTATGACTTGGATGTCTTAATCGTAGGCCGTGGTGGAGGCTCAATTGAGGACTTATGGGCATTTAATGAAGAAATTGTCGCGCGTGCTATATATAATTCTAAAATACCAGTTATAAGTGCTGTAGGACACGAAGTCGATTTCACTATCGCAGACTTTGTTGCAGATTTAAGGGCTCCAACACCGACCGGAGCAGCAGAACTTGCAGTACCAGCGATGAGCGATATATATAAACATATAGAGAACTATAAGATTAGGCTAACTGAAAACGTTAAAAATAAATTGTCACTCTTAGGAAAGCACTTAAGTGCCTTAAAGGAAAGTTACGTTTTAAAGAATCCTCTATCTATATATGAGATAAAAGAGCAAAAACTATCAAGTTTGATAGACAAATTAAACGATATGATTTTTGCTAAATTAGATGCCAGCAGGGTTAGATTAAATAATGCAAAATCGTCATACATTCTTAAAAACCCATTGAGTTTTTATGAGAAAGATAGGGAAAAAATCAAGGCGTTAGTATCGAGATTGACTTCTTCCATGAAAGTAAAAGAGGAAGCAAGCAAAAATAGTTTCGACTTAATAATCAATAAATTGGAACTACTAAATCCACTTGGAATATTGAAAAAAGGATACTCAGTAGTTAGTTTAAACGATAAAAGTATCACTTCATATAAGAGCGTTAAGAAAAATGATGAACTTAACGTAACACTATATGAAGGAAAATTATTAGTAGAAGTAAAGGAGATAAGTAAATAATGGAAAAGAAAAGTGAAATGAGCTTTGAAGAAGCGATGAATAAATTAGAAGCAATAGTAAAGGAACTAGAAAGTGGTAATTGCACATTAGATGATGCCATAAATAAATATACAGACGGGATGAATTTAGCTAAAACATGTGGTGATAAGCTAAATAGTGCAACAGAAAAAGTAAATAAAATACTAACAGACAACGGTGAATTAAAAGACTTTGAGATACCAGAAGAATAATTGGAGGATTTATAATGAAAAAAAATATAAAAATAATTATTGGAATCAGTTTAGTATTAGTATTAATAATAGCATCATATATTTTGTTTATTAAACCAAGAAAAGATAATAACACTAAGAATATCAAAGATTCTTTTGAAAGTAATTCTTTAATTGCGGTAAAAAAGAATGGATTATATGGATATATAAACGACAGTGGTAAAGTTGTAATTGAACCAACTTATATTGGAGCTAAAGATTTTTCTGAAGACTATGCTATAGTCGAAATTCAAACGGATGGGAAAAAGAAAAATGCCATTATCGATAAAACTGGTAAAGTTTTAGTTACTACCGATGATAAAATAATTAAAAATACCATATCTGGCTACTGGCTAGTAGGAAAGAAACTTTATGATGATAAAATAAAACCAGTACTTGGTGATGAATTTGTAGAGATTAATTATTTTGGTATGTCTACACCAACATATTACTCATATATAGATAAGAAAAATAAGCAAGCTGGCATTGTAAATCCATATGGAAAAATCACATATACTCATAATTTAGATGATAATGTATATACTGTTTTTGTTGGCGTTAAATCAAATTATGATTATATTAAAGAAAATTACTGCACGGTAAGTTTAGGTGCTAAAGAATACGCACTTGTAAATTGTGATACTGGAAAAACAATAATCGATTATACTGATAAAATTATTTCTGCTAGTGGCAATAATATTTTTATAACATATAATGAAAATGATGCATTAGTTAAATACTATATTCAAAATGATAAAATTGTTTACACTGCGAATGAAGGCGAAGATATTTCTGCTAAGAATGATAGAGAATTTGGTTACATAAAATTTAGTGGTGATACAACTTCATATTATCTATATAATGAAAAGAAAATGGTAAGTGAATTGCCTTTACAACAAGAAGTAGACTATGGATCAAGTCCTTGGGAAATATATACTAAAACGAAGCTTACATATTGTGAAAATGGTGTTGGTATAAAAAAAGGTGATAAAGAGATATTGCCGTGTATTTGGGATGGTGTAGATTATTTAGACATTAATCTTTATACTTATTTAAAGTCTATCGGAAAAAATTACATTCTACCAATAAAAGATGGAAAATTAAATATATACGATTTAGATAATAAAAAAGTGGTAGATACTCTAAATACTAAAAGAATAGATACAAATGCCAATAGTGTAATAGTTAGTTACATCGATTCGTTAACTAGTCAAAAAGTACTGTATAATATTAAAACAGGAAAAAGTATGAAATTAAATAATTCATCGATTTATCCAACATTTATGCCTAATTACTTTTATATTATCGATGATAAATCAGTTATTTATTACAATAATGATTTTAAGAAAATATATACAGGCGAACTATTATCAAGAAGATAGTTGTAAAAAACTATCTTTTTTGTTACAATGATTAAGGTGGAGTAAAATGAAAAAGAGCTATTTTAAAAATGTCATCTTCTTTATAATATTAATATTACTAACTTTTTTCTTTTTAATTAGAGGGCAAAATTTAAATTATATGTTTAGGACAGTCGCACACGTTAGATGGGAATATACTTTTATAGGAATATCTATCATGAGTATATATCTAATCGCACAGTCTTTTAATACAAAGATGATTTTAACTAATTTTGGATATAAGATTAACTTTTTAAAGTCTCTTAAGTATACTTGCATAGATTATTTCTATAGTGCAATAACACCTTCTAGTACTGGTGGACAACCTATGGAAGTATATCAAATGACTAAAGATGGCATAAATGTATCACATGGCACTATCATGGTATTATTAGAGTTGTGTTCACATCAAGTAATCGCTTTAATATTTTTGACACTCGGACTTATATTTAACTATAGATATTTAAACGATAGTTTGGATTTCTTTAAGGTATTTTTAATATATGGCATAGTGGTAACAGTAGTTTATATATCTTTTTTATCACTCTTGCTATTTTCAAAGAAAGCAACTAAAATTATTAAGAAAATAGTAGATTTTATTTTAAGAAAGATAAAATACAAAAATTACGATAAAGTAATGAAAAAATTAAACGAAGAAACAGAAAAATATCATGAGTGCTCTAGCTATATAAAAACTCATAAATCATTAGTATTCAAGATTCTTGCAGTAAACTTTGTACAGACCCTTGCAAATTACTCTGTAACTTACATAACTGCAAGAGCATTCCACTTGCATGTTCCATATTATAGATTAGTAACACTTCAAGGGGTGTTATATACGAGCGTTGCAGCGATACCAATCCCTGGTACTATCGGTATAAATGAAGTCGGATTTAATCAAATATTTATGCCAATATTTACGGAGAAGCTAATAAGCCTTGCAACTGTATTAAATAGGTTCATGAATTTCTACTTCTACGTAATAGTAAGCGGAATTGTTTCTGTAATTTCACACGTTAAACCTAAAAAAGAAAAACTGGAAAATACTGGTATCATATCTATGTAATTATCGACCACACTAATAAAGGGAAGTGGTAAGATGATGTTATCTAGAAAAATACTAGTATTTTTTCTATTAATCATATTTCCTATAAATATTTTTGCATATTCAGACTATATAATTCCAAGTGGGGCAAGTATAGGTATCGAGATTAATACAGACGGAATAATGATTATAGGTTTTTATAAGACTAATGGTAAAGAAAATAAATCTAGTGAAAAGTTAAAAGTTGGAGATAAAATAATAAAAGTTAATGATATTGAAGTACACACAATTAAAGAACTAGTAAACTCTATAGAAAAATATATGGATAATGATACTATTGATTTAACTATAAAAAGAAATGATAAAACTTTTATAACAAATCTCGAACTATTAAGTGATGGAAATACTTATAAAACAGGTCTATTTGTAAAAGATTCTATCGCTGGTATCGGTACACTTACTTATATAGACCCAAATACGGGCATATACGGTGCTTTAGGACACGAAATAGTCGAGTCTAATACAAACAGTCTCGTTGAAGTAAAAACTGGTAAAATATTCAAAAGTACGATTACTAGTATAGATAGAAGTACTCTAGGTTCTCCAGGTGGTAAAAATGCTAAATTTGACGTTAGTAAAGTATATGGAAATATCGAAAAGAACCTAACTACTGGTATATATGGAAAATATAATAGTACGATGCCTGAGATTGAAACTTTAAAGGTTGTAGGGTTAGATGAAGTTAAAAAAGGAAAAGCATATATTTATACTGTCGTAGAAGGTAACGATATAGAAAAATTTGAAATAAATATAACAAAAATAGATAAAAAAAATAAAATTAAAAATATATTTTTTGAAATAACAGATGATAGACTACTAGAGAAAACTGGTGGAATAGTGCAGGGGATGAGTGGGAGTCCCATTGTACAAGATAACAACATAATTGGTGCAGTTACACACGTTGTTGTATCTAGTCCACGAGTTGGTTACGGAATAAGTATTATAAAGATGTTAGAAGATGGTGAAAAATAAAAAAGAGTTTTTAAACTCTTTTTATCTTGCTAATAAATAAGATAGTAGTGTTGCAACGAAACCGCCGATCATTGCAAAGAACATAAACCATATCAATATCTTTGTTCCAACATTCGATTTCTTTTTTGCTTTGTATGCCATAATTCACCTCTTAGTACATTAAATTATACTAAAGTTTTCATAAAAATAAAAGACATAAATATAATTAGTTGAGGAAAATTATGAAAGCACTAAAGAAAAACGCTGTAACAAAGTTTGTAATAACATTGTCAATTATAGGATTAATATCGGGATTAATATATAGTGTCGCGTTAAAGCCCGATTTAAGCCAATATTTGAAGAGTTTTATTAAAAGTATAGGAAATATACGCATAAACACAATTCTTTCAAATATAGGCATTATTTGCTTAATATTTATATTGTCACATTCAGTGATAGGATTACCAATACCGATACTGTATTTGTTTATAGAAACTTTTTCCATAGGTTATACATTTGGAATATTTATAGTTACATATAAATTAAAAGGATTACTATTTTATTTAATATACTTTTTATTAGTTAAATCAGTATTTTTAGTATTAGTAATACTATTCATTATAGTTTGTACTCGATCAACTTTGAAGATAATAACGTCTTTCAAAGAAAAAAATAAAGACCAACTATATAAAACTATAAAGTATAGCTTTATTAGGTTGGCTATAGTATTAAGTATATCTTTAATTAATTCTATATTAATATACTTTATTGCTAATAAAATTTTAGCGATTATATGATTATTTATTATCTTCGGTTTGATATATTGGTCTAGCCACATAGTTAGGGGAATATAGCGTATTAAAGGCATCCTCCAATTCCGGCATTATATTGTTTAATAAAAATGCAATTCCGTCTAAACTTACATCTCCAACTATCTTTTCCAAAACACTTTTTAGTAAGACAGGAAGGAACGATCTAGTAACAATATCACAGCCTGTTTGATCATTAAATATTAAAGGGTTGGTGAAAGTATTACTAATGTCTAATCCTAATTCCGATAAGGCTCTCGTCAATTCATCTCTTTCTTTTGTGTCAAGCCCAGCTTCAATGGATAACTTTCCAAACTCTTTATTGTATTCTACAGTAACATCTCCTTTAATTGTCATGGAAGTCGGCGATACATCTAAACTAAATTTATTTTCCGGTAATAATGAAGATATTGAAAGTCTAGATATATTTTGATTAATATCACTTACTACCTCAATACTTGCTGCTAGATTTTCAGTTGTATAATCTAGTGAAATGGTAGTATTTTCATTTTCACGTTTAATTTCAGTTCTTTCATTTATACCATCCGTATCTGCATTTAAACCAACTATTACTCGTATGTCACCTAATAATTCATAAGAAGCATGCAAATGCGCCACTTCTTGCCGAATTGACTCAATTTTATCATCGCTCGTACCAATCAATTTAAGAATATTTCCTAATATATATCTATCGGAGTTTTCGCTAAAAATCTTATGTAATTTAACTTCAATTATGTATGCATCTTGCTTATCGGTTGCTGAACTATCGCTGAAAAGTAAGTATTCTTGGTCGCGATATTGAATACGATTGATTGTTATAGTACCTATTGATATAACATTATCAGTATATCCAATATGTATTTCATTTCCATTATATAAATATCTAACACTCGATAGACAATTAATAGAAATTAAAAGCTTTGATTGTTCACTTGCACCAATACTAATTAAACCATTCTTTATCGTTACTGCTGATTGATCAAGCTCAGCATTTTTACCATATATTATTTTATATATTGCAGCAATTCTTTCACGATTAGAATCGTACGCATATAATGTATTT
>ODAI012596318.1_pt1 | contig 55667 bp, 41 predicted proteins | sample 1539321 | NCBI WGS metagenome assembly ODAI01 (sample SAMN02144231, study PRJEB22623) | gut metagenome | biome: sheep rumen | host: Ovis aries | place: New Zealand | reverse complement strand
TTGATTTCCCATTTTGCATAGATTGTCATATTAGTTGAAATAGGCTTATCAAAATCAAATGGGGTTGTGTGACCTTCATCAATAAACCAACCTTTAAATGAATAACCAGTTTTTACAGGATCTAAAGGCTTAAATACCATTGTCCCCACATTCAAAATCTGTTTTGGAATTTTTGTTCCACCATCTGTATAAAATTTTACAAACCGTTGATTTTCAGCAAGTACAAGGTTTTTATCATCATCTGAATCAGATTCCTCTAAATTTTTCTTTTTCCATTTGGCATATAAAATTATATCTTTTGAAATCCGATTGCTAAAATTAAATGGTGTTGTCAAACCTTCATCTAAATACCATGCTTCAAAAGTATAACCGTCTTTAACAGGATTATTTGGTTTGGCAACAACATTATCTCTTGTAACAGTTTGCGACGGAATTTCGGACCCACCATTTGTATTAAAAGTAACTGTATAAGAAGGAATAAAGTCATCCACATTCGTATTACAAGCTAAAAAAACAACAGACAAAGTAAGAGCAAGTAAATAAACTGACTTTGTAAATCTTTTCATCACCCTACCTCTAAAAAAAGAATAAAGTTTTATCCTATTATAATAATATATTATAACTCGTTATTCTAAAAATCAACAAAAGGATAATATTTTACTATCATTCGGATAATGAATTTTAGAGAAAACTTACGCTTTTTGATGGAAAGCAAGGGAATTCAGGCAAAAGAATTATCCTTGAAAACTGGAATCAGCGAAAACACAATAAAAACATACTTGAGGTCTGCCTCTGCGGAACCAAAACTCAGCAAAGCTATAATTTTAGCAAAAGGACTAGATGTAAGTGTGGAGTTTTTAGCAACAGGCGAAGATAAGAATTTAGACTCATCCCTTTCAGTAGAAGTTTTTTCTATTCAAAATGATGTAAAAAAGCTTTCCCAAAAAGAGCTTAAAATAATATCTGCTGTAATAAACGCAATGAAAAGCTGACATAAAATAAAAATAATCCACCTCTTCCTTATTCTATGCTATACTTAATTCATTAAGGAGGAGACCTTATGACAGACTTAATCACAAAACTCGAAGAATCAAAAAAATATATTGTTGAAAAAATCGGAAGCAGAAAGCCGGTGCTGGGCATTGTTCTTGGCAGCGGACTTGGCGGACTGGGAGACGAAGTTCAGGATGCGGTTATTATTCCATATAAAGATATTCCTAATTTTCCGGTTTCAACAGCGCCGGGACACAAAAGCCGCCTGATTATCGGTACTCTCGAAGGAAAAGAGGTAATCTGCATGCAGGGACGCTTTCATTTTTACGAAGGCTACGGCATGGACGAGGTTGTTTTCCCTATTCAGCTCATGCACATGCTTGGATGCGATAATCTTCTTTTAACCAATGCCGCCGGCTGTGTAAACAAGAACTGGAAGCCTGGCGATCTGATGATTATTTCCGACCATATTAAGATTTGCGCAGAAAGTCCTATGAGGGGACCAAATCCGGCAGAGCTGGGAGTGCGCTTTTTTGATATGGGAAATACATACAATAAGGATTTGCGGGCCCTTGCTAAAAAGCTTGCAGGTCAGCTTGGAATTGAAGTCCGCGAAGGTGTTTACCAGTATTTTACAGGACCTCAGTATGAAACTCCGGCCGAAGTCCGCTTTGCCAGAAACTGCGGTGCAGACGCCGTTGGTATGTCTACCGTGCCGGAAGCAATTGCCGCCAGCCACATGAGAATGAAGACTCTGGGAATTTCCTGCCTCACAAACATGGCAGCAGGAATTTTAGACCAGCCTCTTGATGAAAACGAGGTAATAGAAACTGCCCAGAAGGTAACAAAAAGCTTCACAGCCCTAGTAAAGAAAATTATTCAGGAGTGGAAGTAACTCCCCAAAAAAAAATCCCCCGCAGAAAACCGTATTTCGCTCTGCGGTGAAGGCTCTATTACGGGGATTGATTTAGTACGTGGCATACAGAAAATGCGCGAGCGGAGCGGGGCTGAAAAGTCATTCTAAGGTTTGAGCGAGCTTACGCTACAAGCGGAACCGCCCTTAGCCCTGACTTTTCAGAAACGCGCAGCGGGAGCATTTTCTGTGTTAGGCTACACTACACTGTACAGCATATCTCCATAACTCGGCACTGGCCATAAGTCCTTCGGAGTAAATACCTCCAGCTGGTCTACGGCGGTACGCAAATCCTTCATAGCTGTAAAGATGTGTTCGCGGCAGAAGAAAGCAAGCTTTGAAGCCTCTTCAATCTGCTTTGAATCGGCAACAGCTTTATCAAGAGCTTCTACTGCTTCGTAAATCTTTCCTGTCAAATCAGAAACTTTTGCAAGGCAGTCTTCCTCGTATTTTACGTTTATGCGGCCGTTTGCGGCACGTTTTGCGTTGATTGCATCAGAAAGACGTCGGCCAAAGCGGCTGGCCGCAGGAAGATAAAGCTTGCGAACCATTTCAATCATTGTTTCTGCTTCGATTCGGACAATCTTCGAATAGTTTTCGTTGTGGATTTCAAAGCGTGATTTCAGCTCAGTTTCTGAGTAAACATTGAACTTTTTGAAAACCTCAATATTCTTTTTATCAAGCAGATGAACCAGAGCTTCCGGTGTAGAAGGAAGATTCATAAGTCCGCGTTTTTCAGCTTCTTTTACCCATTCTTCAGAATAACCGTCACCATTAAAGATGATTCGCTTGTGCTCCTTGATTGTGCGCAAAATAAGGGCATTCAATTCCTTAGTAAAATCCTTTGCACCCTCAAGCTCATCAGCAAATTCACTCAAAACCTCGGCAACGCAGGTGTTCAAAACTGTGTTACAGAGGGCAATGGAATCATTTGAACCGAGCGAACGGAACTCAAACTTGTTTACAGTAAAGGCAAAAGGAGAAGTTCGGTTGCGGTCAGTTGTATCGCGGCTGAATTCAGGCAGAACTGTAACGCCAATCTGCATTTTCTGCTTGCCCTTTCCACCGTAAGGCTTTCCCTGCTCGATGGCGTCAAGAATTGCTGTGAGCTCGTCGCCAAGGAAAACTGAAATGATGGCAGGAGGCGCCTCGTTACCACCAAGACGGTGATCATTACCGGCAGAGGCAACAGAAATTCGCAGCAAATCCTGATATTTATCAACAGCCTTAATAACGCCAACCAGGAACAAAAGGAACTGGGCATTCTGTTCCGGAGTTGCTCCAGGATCAAGCAGGTTCTTTCCTGTATCAGTAGAAATAGACCAGTTATTATGCTTACCGCTTCCGTTTACACCTTCAAAAGGCTTTTCGTGGAGCAGACAAACCATTCCGTGCTTGCGGGCAGTTTTTCTCATAAACTCCATGGTAAGCTGATTGTGGTCGCAGGCAATATTTGTTGTAGTAAAAATAGGTGCAAGCTCGTGCTGAGCCGGAGCAACCTCATTGTGCTCAGTTTTTGCAAGGATTCCAAGCTTCCACAGCTCCTTGTTCAAATCCTTCATGAATTCCTGAACACGGGCTTTAATGTTTCCAAAATAGTGATCTTCAAGCTCCTGTCCCTTTGGCGCTTTTGCACCAAAAAGTGTACGGCCTGTATAAATCAAATCCTCACGTTTTTCCCAGACAGATTTATCAATAAGGAAGTATTCCTGCTCAGGACCAACTGTTGTAATTACCCGGCTGACATTTTCATTGCCTTCAAAAAGGCGGAGAACGCGCAGGGCTTCTTTTCCAATTGCTTCCATAGAACGAAGCAGCGGAGTCTTTTTATCAAGAGCATCACCTGTATAAGAACAGAAGCAGGTAGGAATACAAAGGGTACCGTCCTTTATAAAGGCATAAGAAGTCGGATCCCAGGCAGTGTAGCCTCGGGCTTCAAAAGTGGCACGAATACCACCGTTAGGGAAAGAAGAAGCATCAGATTCACCCTTTACAAGCTCCTTTCCGGAAAATTCCATAATAACGCGGCCGTCTTTAGTCGGCTCAATAAAGCTGTCGTGCTTTTCGGCAGTAACACCAGTCAAAGGCTGGAACCAGTGAGTGTAATGAGTAGCGCCTTTTTCAATCGCCCAGTCCTTCATTGCATTTGCAATTACAGCCGCAACATTAGGATCAAGCTTTTCGCCGCCCTGAATTGTCTTCATAAGCTGTTTGTAAGTCTCTTTTGGAAGACGTGCCCTCATCGTATCTTCATTGAATACGTTTTCGCCGAACATTTCTGTTACAGAACTTTCCATTTTAGCCCCCGCTCAAAAATAAAAAAAACGCCGCAAAAATACCCCGAGATTTTTCAGAATATTTTTTACGACGTCGTTTCCATATCAGATTTTTACTATAATAAAGAACTTTAGTCAAGGTTAATTTCAGGGCGTTTCCCGGCAAGGACCTAAGTTCCTGCAACTCCGCCTTGCGGAGTTAAGGCAAGGTCCGGCCCATCCGGAAGTTTTCACACCAGTTTGCGACCTTGCCAGGTCGGGCTTTGCGCACTTCCGCTATCGCTTCATACCGCAAGCGGTACTGCTCCGCAGGTGCTCCAATCCCTAACGCAAGCTTACCCGATTAATGACTTCTGCTTTTTGCTTACCGGCTCACAGGTAAGGTCTACGCCCAGTTTTTTGAAAATCTTGCGGTCAACTTCAGAAAGCATCACGCTGGCGTGAACCTGGCAGCCCTTAAGCTTTGGAAGCTGTTCCATTGCTTTGCGGCAGTTTTCGTCATCGCGACTGAGCATGGCAAGGGCAACAAGAACCTCGTCTGTGTGAAGGCGGGGATTGTTTCCGGCAAGGTAATTTACCTTCATCTTCTGAATCGGCTCTATCATTTCGGCCGGAATAAGCTTTACCTTGTGGTCAATGCCGGCAAGATGCTTTGTAGCGTTCAAAAGCAGGGCGGCACTTGTTCCAAGGAGCGGAGAAGTTTCGGCTGTAATAATTGTGCCGTCTTCCAGCTCGATTGCCGAAGCAGGACCTTCCGCACGGGCAGCTCTTTCCTTTGCCGCAACCGTCACCTTACGCATATCAGTTGTAATGTTTGCCTGCTGCATCAAAAGCTTGATTTTGTTTACTTCTTCTTCTGTGCCGCTTCCATCGGCAAAACGGTTTGTCGCAGTATAATAGCGGCGGATAATTTCCTGACGGCTTGCTTCGCAGCAGGCTTCATCATCAAAAATGCAGTAGCCCGCCATGTTTACGCCCATGTCGGTAGGAGATTTATAAGGATTTTCGCCGTAAATGCCCTTGAAAATTGCATCCAGAACCGGATAAATCTCAATATCGCGGTTGTAATTTACTGTTGTTTTTCCGTAAGCTTCAAGATGCCATGGGTCAATCATGTTTACGTCGTTCAAATCGGCAGTGGCAGCCTCGTAAGCGATGTTTACCGGATGTTTGAGCGGCAGGTTCCAGATTGGGAAGGTTTCAAACTTGGCATAACCGGCCTTGATTCCCCTTTTATTTTCGTGATAAAGCTGGCTCAGACAGGTTGCCATTTTTCCGGATCCAGGACCTGGGGCTGTAATAACAACAAGCGGACGACTTGTTTCTATATAATCGTTCTTTCCGTAGCCTTCGTCACTGTCGATAAGGGCAACGTTAGAAGGATAGCCCGGAATTGTATAATGGTAGTAAGCCTTGATATTCATTTTCTTCAGGCGTTTTCCAAAAGCCTTTGCACTTTCCTGACCCGTATAATGAGTGATGCAGACAGAACCTACCATAAGTCCACGCTTCTGGAATTCATCACGAAGGCGCAGAACGTCCTTATCGTAAGTAATTCCAAGATCTCCGCGCACTTTATTTTTTTCTATATCAACTGCGCTGATTACAATTACAATTTCTGCAACGTCTGCCAGCTGCATAAGCATTTTAAGCTTAGAGTCCGGCTCAAAACCCGGCAGAACGCGGGATGCATGGTAGTCGTCAAACAGCTTTCCGCCGAATTCCAGATACAATTTGTCGCCAAACTGGGCGATTCTTTCCTCAATGTGCTCTGACTGAATCTTCAGATATTTATCGTTATCAAATCCCTTTTTCATACGGGAATATAATTTAACGTATTTTTGGGATTTTAACAATTAAAAGTCTGGTTATAAGTCTGGTTAACATAAAAAATAGCTCCCGGTCGAAAAGTATGGTTCAGAAACCGATATGTCCGAAAAAGTGCTACTTTTTCGGACATTACTACACGTATTGTGTGGTAAAGTAACTATCAGACCTGCCGCTCACGCGGCAGCCACACAATAAGTGTTTTTGCCCCACACTTTTCTCCCTCGCGCTATTTTTTCGCTAATATATTCCTAATACCCGCACTTCCTCTGTTGCAGCCTTTAAATCTTCCATAACGTTTTCCACGTCCTTTTTTCCCTTAATGTCGGCTACTGCAAAAAACCAGTATTTCCAAGGCTCGGCGCCAATGGGGCGGGATTCAAGGCGGGTAAGGTTGAGCTTGTGGCTGTCAAAAACGCCCAGAGTGTGGTAGAGGGCACCAGGCTCGTTTTTTGTCTTAAAGATAAAGGTAGCGTTCGACGGTTTGCTGGACTGAATCTTAATTGCAGGATTTTTGTCTCTGGCGGCAATCACCATAAAGCGGGTGAAGTTTCCAGGGTTATTTTCAATATCCTCCTGTAAAACTTCAAGGCCATACAAAGCCGCATTATTTTCGCTGGCAATAGCCGCATTTTCCTTACTGTTCCAGTCACGCACATTGTTTGCGGCTGTCGCAGTCGAAACGGCATCAATTTTTTCCCAGTCCGCATGAGAATCAAGGAACTTTTTGCACTGACTCAAAGCCTGGGGGTGGGAATAAACCTTTTTTACATCCGAAAGCTTTGCTCCCTTCACGCCAAGCAGGGCATGACGCACGTTCAGCGTAATAGACCCGATAATTTCAACATCAGCAAAGCGGGTAAAGTTATCGTAATTTTCGTAAATTGTTCCGGCAAGGGAATTTTCAATGGGAACCATACCAAAATCAGATTTTCCGTCCGTAACCGCCTGGAAAATGCCCGCAAAAGAATCTTCAGCCTGGGCGCGCACGTTATCGCCGTCAAAATAACGGTTGATAGCCTGCTCCGCATAAGCCCCCCTCTTTCCGCTGAAGGAACAGATAACCTGGTGGGGCTCCTCCGACTTTTTAGTCTTAACTACCAGCTGGCTGTCGTGAGCCGCCTCGTCATCGCGGATATGGGCAACAGCTTTTCCCAGAACCGGCGCAAAAGCCTCAACATCGTGCATCAGCTTATCAAACTGTTCCGGAAAAAGTGCCTGAGGGCCGTCACTCATAGCCTTTTCCGGGTGATTGTGAACTTCAACGATAATTCCGTCTGCCCCGCTGGCAATTGCCGCAAGTCCCATCTGAGGAATCATACTGCGGATTCCAACCGCATGACTTGGGTCAACAATAATAGGAAGGTGGGTAAGGCTTCTTAAAACCGGTACCGCACTCAAATCAAGGGTATTTCTTGTGGCACGCTCAAAAGTCCTGATGCCCCTTTCGCACAAAATTACTTTTTCAGTGCCGCTGGAAAGCAGATATTCCGCACTCATCAGAAGGTCGTCAATTGTAGCTGCAAGCCCCCGCTTCAAAATTACAGGCTTACCCAGGGCTCCCACCTTCTTTAAAAGCTCAAAGTTCTGCATGTTTCGCGCACCAATCTGGTAAACGTCCACCCCGTATTTTTCCATCACGTCCACAAGCGAAGTGTCTACAATCTCTGTCACAATAGGAAGGCCGTATTTATCGCTGGCTTCCCTAAGGTATTTCAGTCCTTCCTCGCCAAGTCCCTGAAAAGAGTAAGGGGAAGTTCTTGGCTTGTAGGCGCCACCCCTCAGCATGACAGCCCCGCTTGCCGCAACTGCCGCCGCAATTTCCATCATCTGTTCCCGGCTTTCTACCGCACATGGTCCCGCCATCGTAACGATTCTAGGCCCCCCAACCCGCACAATCTGTCCACGGCTGTTAGGAATTTCCACAACTGTATCTTCTTTTTTATATTCTCTGCTTGCTAATTTGTAAGGTTTTGTTTCCATAATAATTTCTCCTGTGTATATTTTTCAGGCGGGTCCCCTCACTTCGTTCGGGTCGCTATGTCCGCCCTTCGCTCACGCTCACCGTCCTCACTTCGTTGCGGTCGGCAAGGGGCTCCCAGCGCTACCCGAGTTTAAAAGTAAAAAAGGCGATGTTATTTTTGCTATGGCTCCGGTTATCGAAGCCTACCAAAAATAATATCGCCTTATGTTTCGTCCTTATAACTCTATTAAGAGTGATTTGAGATTCTATTTTATTTTGTACTCTGATCTTCTTTTCCATGTGCTTTTACCTCCATACGACATATCTTTACCATTAAAAAATGCTGAAAATGCAAAGCTAAAAAAGCTAAATGAGAAAAAGTTAAAGCTTTTAAAGGAAAAATTAAAAGTCATTTTCAGCTCCTTATAAAGATACGCGCGCAAAAGCACACTTAATTCAGCAAAAATATAGCGGATTTATTTTTCTGTGTCAAATAAAATTCAAAAAAAATCCCCGGAGGTAAAACTTCTTGCAGATAAGATTATACTGTTTTTATTTTTACGAAGTAAAAATAAAAATGGGAACTGTCCGTACCCCTAGCATATTTAGTTAAGATTACAAACAGTTCCCCGGTTTTATTAATATTGGTGGACTAATTTTAACTACAACTGCGAAAGCAGTTGTCTGGAACCGTACGGTATGCTGACATTTTTAAGCAGCATTACGACGGTTCCTTATATTGGTGGACTAAATTAATTAAGAAGCGTTTCTGTGAGTTTCAGCTACGGCATCTTCAGAATAGAGGTAGCTGAACAAAGCTTTTGCTGTGTCGTAAAGCGGATGCTTTACTGTAAGCTGGCTGTCAAATCCGATTCTGTACATGAATGAAGCGGCAGCTGTTGTTGAACATGGTTTCCAGAGCTTTGCGCTTTCAATGTTGAAGAATTCGCAGCGTTCAGAAGCGGCAATTGCCTTGATGTGGCGGTTCATATCACCAATAGTCTGACTTCCTGTTGGATTACAAACAGAAACAAGCTGGATTCTCAACTTAGAGTCAACAGATTTGAGGTAACTTATGAAATCAAGATAGAGAGAATCGAATTCTGATGGATTTGATTTGAACAGTTCAACATCGTTTTCACCGAGCTGAACAATAAGGGCTTCAGCTTTCAAAGATTCTGCAGCAATCTTGAACTGGACTTTTGCATTTTTTACAGAAAGATTTTCAACGCTTGCGTTTTCAATCTTAAAGTTGAATCCAAAAGATTTGCAAAGCTGAGCAACAGGAATTTCCTTTGCAATGCTTCCTCCAAACAAAACTGTCATATCCTTTGCTTTTTCAGCCTTAGGAAATCTGTAAAAATCAAAATCAAATAATTTCATACTTACTTACCTCTGTGGAGGCGGGCCGGTCAGAGCCCGCCATGTTTTATAGCAAAGCGTTAAGAAAAATTGCGATGCAGCAATTTTTTAGCTTTACCAATTATATAATGAGCTTAAGCTCCCAAAGTTTCCTGTTTTGGATATGAAATAACTGCTGTTCTCTTATCCAAGGCACGATTTCTGAAATAAACCATAAGGTTTGTTGTAACAATTGCAAGGTTCAGGAAGTAAACAACAAGAACGTAACCAACTGAGTGGTTCAGGAACTTTGCAATAATTCCGGCAATGTAACCGGTAATTATCAAAAGAATGAATGGAAGACTTGTTCCTTTTGCTGTGCGGGCTTTGTAAGCTTTAAGAACATTCAAAGGCCATGAAAAACCAAAACAAATAAGCATAAGGCTTTCAAAAATCGGTGCTAAAGACATTTTTTATAATCTCCTGTGTGTGTAAGCGGGCCAGTCAGAACCCGCTCTCGTTTTATCTTGTCCCTAGTATAACTTTCCCCCAAAAATTCACAATTTTTTGAAAGAAAGAAAAATAAAACACTGTCTTTTAATCACTTTTTTTAGTTTAAAAAGCCTTAAAAAATGTTAAAAAAGGCCTTTTGTGTTAAAATTAAAACATGAAAAATAAATCAGCAGATAATATCCGCAGGGAAATCCAACGGGCCCATCTTATTTTAATCATCATAATTACAATTTTATTCAGTCTTGGCGGTGCCGCAATCAACGTAAATGCCCACGACAAAGCCTTTGACCACAACCTCCAGGACACCGCAGAGCTGATTGCCCGCCTTTACGGCTTTACAAAAAATTATCCCCCGGAAGATTTATATGCCTACTTTGACTCCATTGAAGAAAGCCTCCCCGAAGTCGATGTTATTTCCATAGTAAATAAAAACAATCCCCGCCTTTATCACACAAACCATCATCTGATTGGAACCCAGTACGACGGAAAAGTTCCAAATCTAAGTGAGCACAAAAACGGCTTTTACACGGAAAGTGATATCGGACCTTCCGGCCCTCAGCGCCGCACCTACTACGCCCTTTTTGATGAAAAAGGAAATTATGACGGATTCTTAATGGCAATCGTCCTTAAAACCACAATCCACTCAGTCACAATCAAAACAATCATGCTTTTTGCGGCAATCACCCTTGGCGCCATTCTGATTGAATTTTTCCTTTCAAAAGGTGTGTCCCATAAAATCAAAAAACGCCTGCTGGGCTTTGAGCCTGACACCTTTACATCCATGTTCAAAATCCGCGATAACATTCTGGAATCAATCAACGACGGAATTATTGCCATTGACCGCCATGGAAATTTCCAGTTTTCAAACGGCGTTGCAAAAAAAATCCTTAACTGCTGCGGTGAAAATGAAAAAGTCGAACTGATAAAAAAGAACGTCTTTGCAGAAAAATATCTCATGCCGGTTCTTACCGAAGGAACTTCACAGTTCGGACTTCAGGAAACACTGGAAAACAAAACCCCTGTTCTGATTGACTGTATTCCGATTAAAGAAGACGGCAGCGTAATCGGGGCAGTTGCAATTCTTCACGACCGCACAGAATACACAAAGCTGATGGAAGATCTTGCCGGTACAAAATATCTTGTTGATTCAATGCGGGCAAATAACCACGATTTTACCAACAAGCTGCACGTAATTCTGGGACTGATTCAGATCGGCCAGTACGAAAAGGCTGTTCAATATATAGAAAACATTTCGATTATTCAGCGGGAAACCTTAAGCGTCGTAATGCATTCGGTTGATAATGCAACTCTGGCGGCCCTTTTAATCGGAAAAATTGCCCGCAGCTCTGAATGTAACGTGCGCTTTATTCTGAGGGAAGGCATCTGCTTTAAAAGCGCAGATATCGACATTCCTTCAGAAGCTCTTGTAACAATCGTCGGAAATTTGATTGATAATGCCCTGGATTCCATGAATTCTGCAAATTCTGATTTACGTGAGCTGGAATTCGGTGTTTTTACCCAGCCGGGCGAGCTTTTAATCACCGTGGACGATACAGGCTGCGGAATCAGCAAAGAAAATGCCGATAAAGTTTTTAACAACGGATTTTCTACCAAGGGAAAGGGTCGCGGAGTCGGCCTTTACCACACAAAGCAGCTGGTAGAAAGCCTTGGAGGCAGCATCAGCTTTGAAAGCCAGGCTGGCGTGGGAACCTCTTTTATGGTAAATTTCAAAAGGTAGCTTATGGAAAAAACATACAAAGTTCTGATTGTAGATGATGATCCTATGGTCGCAATGATTAACGAGCAGTATGTCTGCAAGAACAAGCAGTTTAAGGTTGTCGGTTCCTGCAGAAACGGCCAGGATGCCCTGACTTTTCTGGAAAAAAATCCGGCCGACCTTGTAATCATGGACGTTTATATGCCGGATATGGACGGCCTTGAAACCCTTAAAAATATCCGCCAGAAAAAAATCCAGACCGAAGTGATTATGGTAACTGCCGCCAACGACGTTGCAACCCTGGAAGACACCATGCACCTGGGCGTAATTGATTTTCTGATTAAGCCCTTTGCCTATGAACGCTTTCAGATTGCCCTGGAAAAATTCATCTCAAACAGAAACGCCTTCCGTGAGTCACCGGTTTTGAATCAGAGCAGCGTAGACAGCATCATCACAAATGCTCAGAAAGTCAGCGGAAAAGAATATCCCAAAGGCATTCAGGAAAAAACCCTTGGTCTTATCCGGGATTACTTTGAAAAAAACAGCGGCTGGCTGAGCGGGGAAATAATAGCAGAAAACGTAGGTCTTTCTTCCGTTACAATCCGCCGCTACATGAACTTTCTTGTAGGCAGCGGTGAAGTTGAAGAAAGCATAAATTACGAAACCGGCGGCCGACCATCCATGCTCTACAAGGGTCGTAATTAACCGTGAAAACTTCCGAATGCACGTAACCCTTGTTTAACATTTTGCGTGCGCAAAATGTTGCAGGAATTTATTTTAGGAGTCATTATGATTAAAAACATAATATTTGATATAGGTGGGGTTCTGGTTTCTTTTGAACCTGACAGAGTTTTTCGCGAAATGGGACTGCCGGAAGAAGAAGTTCAGATTCTCTATCAGCATACGGCAAAAAGCCCTTACTGGAAGGAGCTGGATCGCGGTATTCTTCCAAAAGAGGAAGTTTTTCAGACCATGGCAGATTCAATGCCCCCTGCCTGCCGCCAGCACGCCCTGGAATTTTTACACAAGCACATCCCGGCTGCCGTAAAATCCTTTGATTATTCCGCAGACTGGCTGAAAGGACTTAAAGAGCGCGGCTATAATCTTTATCTTCTTACAAATTACCCTGAATGGCTTTTTGAAACTCACTGGAAAAAAGGCTTTACCTTTACTCCCTATGTTGACGGAAAAGTTGTATCGGGAAATGTAAAGCTGATTAAGCCTGACCATGCAATTTACGAGGCCTTAATCAAAAAATACAATTTGAATCCGGCTGAGTCTGTTTTTATCGATGACGTTAAAGAAAATGTTCAGGCAGCAAAGGAATGCGGTCTGAACAGCTTTCAGTTTACAAATATTGATGAAGTAAAAGCAAAACTGGAAGAACTTTTGAACAAGCGGGATTAAGGCTTATTCTGCAAGCTCTGCGGCAAGCTTTTCTATCTGGGCATTTACATCATCATTTACTGCAATTTTTATAGTGACCTTGTTCTGCGCAAAAGTAATATTTTTGCAGCCTTCAAGCAGAGTCTGCATCTGTTTTGCGGCAGCCGGTGCCCAGGCACCGTTTTCAATAAAGGCAACCCTGCGCTTCTGGTAATTTCTTTCTATAAGATTTTCGATAAATTCCTTCATCTTAGGGAAGATTCCGCCGTTATAGGTTGTTGTCGCAAGAACAAGGGTACCGTAACGGAAGGCATCTTCAATGCATTCGTGGAAATCCTCGCGGGCAAGGTCACATACACTGACTTTAGGAAGCCCTTTATCAACAAGAAGCTGAGCCAGCTTCTGTGCAGCAACTGCCGTATCTCCATAAACCGAAGTATAGGCAATTACAGCTCCTTCAGATTCAACTCCATAAGACGACCAGATATTATACAAATCAAGATAATGTGAAATATTTTCTTTAAGAACAGGCCCGTGAAGAGGACAAATTGTATCAACTTCAAAGGCTGAAAGCTTTTTCAGAACTGTCTGAACGTTTGCACCAAATTTTCCCACAATTCCAAAATAATAACGGCGGGCTTCACATTCCCAGCCTTCCGGATCTTCCACATCATTTGCACCAAACTTACCAAAAGCATCAGCCGTAAAAAGGACTTTTTCAAAGCTTTCATAAGTCATGATTACTTCCGGCCAGTGAACGTTCGGCGCAGCAATAAAATTCAAAGTGTGTTTTCCAAGACTAATGGATGTTCCCTCAGCCGCAGGAATCTGCCTGTCAGCAAAATCAGTTCCAAAATATGACTTCATCATTGTAAAAGCCATTTTTGAAGCTATAATTTTTGCCTCCGGGAAGGTTTCCATAAACCACATGATGTTTGCCGAATGATCCATTTCCATATGCTGAACGACAAGGTAATCCGGCTTTTTATTGCCAAGAGCCTCTTTAAGATTTTTCAGCCACTGGTCCCCAAAATCCTCATCTACAGAATCCATTACGGCAATTTTTTCATCCATAATGACGTAGGAGTTGTAAGCCATTCCAAGGGGAACGGCAAACTGCCCTTCAAAAAGGTCGATTTTGTGATCATTCACACCAATGTATTTTATGCTTTCAGAAACATCCATATATCTTTTCTCCAAAAATCCTGCTTACTTAGATGACCAGAGCCCGTGCAGGTTACAGTAAGCGTAGGCTTCATTAACCTTGTTTCCGTCAACTACCGCAAAGCATGCCTTTGGTTCCTGGCCAGGCTGCAGAGTCTTAATGTGAATTCCCTGATCTGACTGCAGGGCAATCCATTCAATGTAGTGCTTGTCTTCCATTGGGTGGGCAACCGAACCAACGTTGATTTCTACAATATTATCATGAGTTGTGACTACCGGTACGTGCTTTTCAACAGCGCCGTCTGTAGTTCCAGCGTGAAGCTCGACCATTTCCTCGCCGCAGCAGAAGGTACCGCAGGCAGATTCTTTAAGAATTGCAATCACTTTGCCACATTTCTTGCACTTAAAAAACTTCATTTTCATATTCGTCTCCTTAAAACTAAAAATATGCTGTATAGCAATAATTATAAATGAAAAATCGGGAAACGCTAGAATTTCTTTTATAAAAGTTTTTATGCCGGACGCTTTTTAGTGACTTCGGCGGTCACGGCGCCCCTTGTAAAATTCCTGTTTATTAAAGTACATTGCCTCATCAGCCCGCTTGAAGACAGTCTTGTAATCCTTGTCATCATCATAGAAGGTGAAGCCCATGGAAATGGAAAGGGGCGTGTCATAGCTTCTTTCCTTATTATTAATGTCTGACACATTCTTTTTAAAATCTTCAATAAATCCGTTCAAAACATTCTGGCTGATTTTTTCCTTAACGACGATAAATTCATCACCGCCAATCAGGTATTGCTTTTCATCATGCCACTTGTAGGTTCCGATTTTATATGCCCCTTTTTCTTTCAGCAAAAATTCCGAAGCAGCTGTAAGCTCATCATTAAACTGGATTGCACTCAGGCCTGCCGGATATTCAGGATGATAAACAAGTCCGTCACCAGTAAAATAGCGCCGTGTTTTTTCAGAAACCAGAAAGGCTGAAGAACAGTTTACTACCCTTCTTTTATCACCAAGCCAGGCTTTCATAATTTCTGTAAGTCTTTCTTCAGTGTAATTTTCTTCTTTCTTCAAAAGAGCCTTTAAAAGGGTGTTATGAGACATACTCATGGAAAGAAGAATCGGAGCATCCAGCTTTTTTTCGATTGCATTATGAATTGTTTCCGTAAGCAGAATATGAAAGTCACGGGCTGAATGCTCCTGCTTCAGCGGAAAAATAAAATAAAAAACTGTCGATAAAATTAAATAAAGTGCCAGCAGTGAAGAAATTAATACTGCCAGTCTGCGCTGATTTTCCTTCATAAAAGTCAGCAATCCTCCCGGCAGTATTATATTAAAACAAATAGTTATTCTCAATGATAACTTTACTAATCTGCTTCAATTAATTTTAAAATTTCTGCCTGATCCGGCATTACGCAAAGGGCCCCCTTCCTTGTAGTGATCAGGGAAGAAGCCGCATTTGCAAACCTCAGCATCGCCCTCATTCTTTCCATAGAAAAGTCTTCATAGCCATTTTTAAGTATTTCATGCAGTATGCAGGCGCAGAAAGTATCGCCGGCTCCTGTTGTATCAATTGTTTTTACATTTGAAAAAGTTTCAGCCTCAAGGAAAAGCTCACTTCCATTCTTTCCAAGATAAGAAGAGGCGCTTCCATTCTTTCCCATTGTGACAGTAATCAAAGGAATTTTATTTTTTCCCCTGATTGCGGAGATTCCTTTTTTTATATCCTTTTCGCCTGTGATGAATTCAAGTTCATCCTCAGAAATTTTAAGAATATTGCAGACAGAAATTCCATACCAGATGCGCTCTTTTGCCTTTTCAAGGGAATCCCAGAGGGGCTTGCGAAGATTCGGATCAAATGAAATTAAAAGTCCTGCATTTTTTGCCCTTTCCAGAGCAAATTCTGTTGCTTCGTTTACAACAGGATTTGTCATAGAAAGAGTCCCAAAATGGAAAATACGGGCATTTTTAAAAGCCTCAGCCTTAATACTTTCTTTTTTCAAAAAAGCATCAGCGCCGGTTTTCCGGTAAAAAGAAAAATCCCTGTCGCCATCCGGGGCTGTATGAACAAAAGCCAGAGTAGTATTGTATTCATCAGACAAAATAAGATTTGATACATCAATTCCGATTGCGGAAACTCTGTCCTTCAGCATTTTTCCGAACATATCATTTCCGACTTGTCCAAGAAAAGCAGTTTTATGCCCCAGTTTTGTAAGCATGGCAAGCACGTTGCAGGGAGCTCCGCCTGGATTTGCTTCCATCATCCAGTTGCCGGCCTGACTTATTCCATTCTGCGTAAAATCAATCAAAAGCTCACCAAGAGCAATTACATCATTTTTCATTTATTTCTTCTCCTGAATTTTCCAGAAATCATAAGTGAGTAACTGATTTGTACCGTTTTCAATGACTAAATCAGATAAAACATCACTCATAAAAAAAATATTGGTAAAAGTCATAATTCCGTCATTTATAAAAACTTCCAGCGAACAGGTATCACAGATTATCTGAAATTTAAATTTTCCGCCGGTCTGGCTGTTTTCCCCGCCGGCATTTTCCTCAGTTCTGATTTTTGCCTTTCTATAAGGAATTTTTCCCGCAACAAGGCTTTCTGATCTGTCAAAAGAAATGGATTTATCATCCAGATTGATTTTGAGCATCACTTTTTCAGCCCCACCCGCGAGACTCAGATTTATCTGACCGGAAGCGGCCTGACTTTTTAGATCCAGTTCAAAATGCCTTCTGGCCTTTTTAAAAATACATTCATTTTTGCCACCGGCAATTTCTCCTGCCCTGCCCTCAGACTTCCAGCCTTCAAGTTCCCTTACAGGCTTCTGGTAAAGCCTTCCATTTTTTAAGGAAAGCTCGCGGGGCAGAGTCATCATTCCCGACCAGATATAATTTTCCGGTGTAATATACGATTCCCAGGCCTGCATCCAGGCTGTCATAATAAGGCGGCCGTCAGAAAGCTGCAGACTTTCTGGGGCATAAAAATCAATTCCGTAATCAACAAGGGCGGCAGTATAATTATTTTCAGGACGACGCTCGCGGGTAAAGATGCATTTTTCGTAATCCAGTTTTCCGCTTACATAAATGCTGTTGTTGCCATCGTGAAAGCCAAGCTGATAATTTTCCTTCATCTCCTGAGGTGAAAATATCAGAAGCTCTTTTCCATTTACTACAGAAATATCCGGACATTCCCACATAGTGCTGAGTCCGTCTCGACTTGAATCAATCACGCCTTTGTAAGTCCATTTTTTTGCATCCGCTGATTCAAACATTACAAGACAGCCTTTTCCATCCTTCTGCTTAAGGCCGCAAATCATATAGATTTTTCCATCTCTCTTCCAGATTTTTGGATCGCGGAAGTGGGCATGAACATAATCAAAAGGAATATCGCGGGCTGTAATTACAGGCTGACTGCTGACTTTTTTGTAATTTTTTCCATCCCCAAAGGCTAAACACTGATTCTGAACTTCACCTTCTTCATTTTCAGAAACTCCAGTATAGGCAAGAAGATGTTTTCCTTCATACTCAATCGCCGTCCCTGAAAAACAGCCTTTAAAATCAGCCTCAGAGTCAGGCGCAAGAGCCACCGGTTCAATTTCCCATTTAAGAAAATCGCCGGATGTAACGTGGCCCCAGTGCATAGGCCCCCACTGTGTTGAATAAGGATGATACTGGTAAAAAAGATGAATTTTACCGGCAAACTCAGAAAAGCCGTTGGGGTCATTACACCAGCCGCCGGGAGTTGCAAAATGAAAAAGAGGTCTCTGGTCTTTAATTTCCTCTGATGCCGCAATAATGCCAGTCAATTCATCCTGTTTTTTCTGAGCCTTCAATAATGTGTCAGTCATAAAATTATCCCTTAACCGCCGAAGAACCGACTGATTCTATAAAGTTTCGCTGGAAAATAATAAAAAGCACAAGAACCGGAAGAAGCATTACAACGCTAGCCGCCATAAGCTGATCCCAGTAAATATCTCCGCCAGTTCCTGTAAAAGACGAAAGTGCAACAGACATAGGGCGCACCTTCTGGTCAGTTGTAACAAGCAGCGGCCACAAATACTGATTCCACATATCCATTCCCTGAAGAATACAGACTGTGATAATCGGGGCTTTATTCATCGGAAGATAAATGTCCTTAAAAATCTGCCAGAAGGAAGCTCCTTCCAGCTCGGCATTTTCCGAAAGCGAAACAGGAATCTCCTTAAAATAATTATAAAAAAGATATATATAAAGCGGACTTGCCACAAAAGGAAGAATCTGCACGGAAAAAGTATCCGTAATCCCCCATGAAGAAACCTGGTACATCAAAGGCAGCATGATTGCTTCCATTGGAATGATGTAAAGCGAAAGAACTACAAGAAAGATAAATTTCTTGATTTTAAGCTTTCCCCTCTGCAAGGCATATCCCGCCATAGAACAGATTACCGAAGTCAGTACAACAGTAACCGAAAGTACGATTATAGAATTGATAAAAGAACGGCCAAAGTTCTGAACTGACTCAAAAAGCACTTCTTTAAAGTTGTGTAAAGTCGGATGCAGAACAAAAAATGCCTTAAGGCTTCCCATATCACGCATAATTTCATATCTGTCATCCTTGAGCGAAGAAATGAACATGAGGAAAATCGGAGTGATAATCAGAAGTCCAAGAATAAATAGAAAACCTGCAAAATATAAATCTTTTTGTCTATTTCTTACCATAATAATAACTCCAGTTCAGCTAGTCCCGTGATTTTTCTTCTTTTCCACGCAAAAGCTTATTCTGAACAAGGAAAATCACAAGAATTAAAAGGAAGAGAATTACAGAGGCTGCGGAAGCATATCCGATTTTTTGTCCTGTAAATCCGCTCTGATATATATAATGAACAAGGGTATTTGTGGCACCGTTAGGACCACCCTTTGTCATAATATTTACCTGAGTAAAAAGTTTTAAAGCCTGAATTGTTGTAATAATAAGAACAAGGGTGTTTGTTTCTTTCAGGGCTGGCCACGTAATATTGAAAAAAATCTGGCGGGAATTTGCACCGTCAATATTTGCAGCTTCATAAAGTGAAGAAGGAATGCTCTGCAAGGCACCAAGATAAACAATCATCTGAAAACCGAAAGCCTGCCAGGCAGAAAGCAGAGTAATTGCAATCAGGGCTGAATTTTTATTTCCCAGCCAGTCTAAAGGTTTTCCAAGACCAAGAGTACAAACTTTAAGGACAAGATTTGCAATACCGTCCGGATACTGATAAATAGATTTCCAGATTACGGCTACAATAACCATTGGAGTAATATATGGAAGAAAAAACATGCTCCTCAAAAAGCTTTTGATAAATCTGACTCTGTTCAGTGCATTTGCCATCAAAAGGGCAAAGCCGCACTGCAGGGGAATTACCATAAGCGTAAATAGAATTACGTTTTTAAAAGCCTGCCAGAAGCTTATATCCTTAAAAATCTGAATATAATTTCTTAATCCTATAAATTTTGCCGGAACCATAGGATTTGGAATCAGCTTTTGATTTGAAAGCGAAAGGCCGAAAGCTGAAAAAAAAGGCGCAACCATAAAAATAATGAGCAGTACGCAGGCCGGAAGAAGCATTAAGATTTCCTGCCGGATATTCTTTTCCCCAAGGGATTTAAATACTGAGTTCTTCATATTTTACTCTCTGAAAAAAAATTAGAGGAAAGTCCCGGAAAAATCAGGAGGTTAATTCTTCCGGGATAGTTTTAATTTTTATTACTTTCCAAATGGGGGGTATCCGCCATTATCACTGATGTCTTCATCAATTTTCTGGGCAGCCTTATCAAGTTCAGACTTGATGTCAGCACCGTTAAGTACAGCTTCAAAAGCATCAGAGAAAGCAAGTGTGATTGTCGGATAAGCTGGATGGTTAGGGCGGCTTACAGCGTAGTTTGACTGCTCATAAGCAATAGCCATTTTTGCAGGATCCATATAAGTTTCACAGCGGGCAGCAAACTTTTTCAATGCAGGATAGCAGGCATTTGCTTCCATAGCATCAAGGAAGTCTGTATCAGTCATCATAAAGCTCAGGAATTTTCCGGCTTTATCAGCTTTTTTACTTGTTGCGGAAATACCCCAGATCCAGGTTGCGTTTGGAGTACGAGTTCCCTTTCCAAAGTTAGGAAGAGGAAGGGCAATTACTTCGTCACCCATTGCAGCTTCGCAGGTAAGGAAATTCCAGTTTCCGTTCCATGCAATAGCAGTCTGGCGCTTGTCATTGTAAAGAGTGTTTTCTCCGGCAGATTTTGGAACAATCCAGCCCTTTGTACCCCATTTCTGGAAGTATTTCAAAACATTTACTGATTCAGGACTGTTCAAAGTTCCGTCTGCCTTCCATGTTTTGCGGTCGATAAGATCAGAACCACCAGAAGCAAGACATTCATAGAAAGCATAAGTTCCCCATTCAGAGCCCGCAATATTCCATGCCCACATCAAATCAAGAGGCCATGTAACTTCTGGAAGATCAGCAAGCTTTGTAAGGATTTCGTCGAATTCTTCAATAGTCCAGGCATCTTCTACCGATTTTGGAATTCTTGCACCGATTTTATTAAGATATGTTTTATTACAGTAAAGCAATACTGTTGAATCTGCATAACTGATGGCATAAAGCTTATTGTCTACAGGATAAGTACACTGAGCAATGTTGGAAGGTGTCATATCCTTTATGATTTCTGAATCAATATAAGGCTCTACGCACTGAATAACGCCTGACCAGGCAAGACTTGCAAGTACCGGGCCATCAACACTGATGATATCAGGCACATTTTTGTTTTTAATAAAGCTTGCGAGCTTAGATGTATAAGAATCGTGAGGAGTGTACAAAAGTTCAACATTAATTCCAGTCTGTTTTGTAAATTTTTCAGAGCAGGCCTTGATTGCAGCCTGTTCAGAGTCCGAACCCTGGAACATAATGCTGATTGAATTTGATTTACCAGACTTTTTACATCCCGTAAAAACCGATACAGCCAGTAAAGCTGCACACAAAATTAGATTCGTTTTTTTCATAAAATTCTCCATAATTTACTTTTCATAATAAAAGGAAGCCGGCCAAGCCTTAGGATTCCCTTTTTACAAGAGACGGATGGAAGATAATGCTTTGCGGACATTTTTCCCCATTCTTCCCTTCTTTTATTTTGCGGCACAAAAGATTAAAACTTTCTGCGGCTATTTCTTCCAGCGGCTGACTGATTGAAGTCAGAGTCGGATAAGCCATGTCGCATATCATTGTATTGTCAAAGCCTACTAGACTAAGCATGTCTGGAATTTTGACATTGTTTCTGTGGGCAGCTCTGATTGCACGAACCGCAAAAAGGTCATTTACACAGAAAAGACCGGTTTTCCGGTCAGAAAGCTTTTCCTGCATAAAATAATCCATCTGACCTGAGGCTTCATCAAAATTTGTAGAATACCAGTCGTTGTCACCAAAGGTCTGAATTTTTTCCTCCGCAATTCCCTCTTTCAGCAGTTCCTCTTTAAATCCTGTAAATTTATCATCATCTTTTCGGCCGAAAAAGAAAAATGACTCACAGTTATTTTCAAGTAAATGCCTTGCAGCCAGAGCACCACCTTCCTGATGGTCAATGCAAACAGAGTTCAAGCCTTCAATATTCTGGCTCATCACAACAACCGGGAAGGTCGCCTGAGTTAGAACCGGAATTGATTCTGACTTATACTTTGTCATGGCAATAAACATTCCGTCTGCCTGACGTGCCATCATTTTGTTTACAATGTCCTTTTCCTTTTCACTGTCACCCTTGGAGTTAAAGAAAATCATTGAATAGCCATGACCCACGCACTGATTTTCAATTTCTGAAAGAAGCCGTGAAAAGTAAGGGTTTTCTACGTCCGGAAGAATTACGGCAATAAGTCTGGATTTTCCTGCAGCCATGGTTCTTGCAGTTTCATTCGGGAAAAAGCCGGATTGGCGAACCAACTCCATGACACTTTCCTTCGTTTTTTCAGAAACCTTATCGCTTCCGTTTAATACCCTTGATACTGTGGCAAGAGAAACTCCCGCAGCATCAGCCAGTTCCTGCATTGTAGTTATCTGTGTAAGCGCTTTCATAGTTAAAATGTAAACGCTTACATTTTGTCTGTCAAGTTTTTTTTTCAAAATCCTGCTGAATTTTTGACATTTGAAAAAATGCCGGAACTAAAAACAGAAATTTCTCGCACGCCAGCCGCTTTAATGCTATATTTATAAATGCATATTTTTAGTTTTTATAGGGGCATTTTATGGCAAGTCCAAAAGAAAAGTTTTATGAGGTTCAGGCTGCCGGGATTATCAAAAATCTCAGCAAACGCAAGATGGAAGGTTTTTACTGCGCAAATGTCGAAGAAGCAAAAAAGAAGCTTTGCGAGCTTCTGGCACACACAGAAGAAGGCCAGTCAGAAAAAAAATCAGTTGCTTACGGCGGCTCGATGACTCTGGACGAAAACGGATTTAAGGACGCTGTAAAAGCAGCCGGTCACGAACTGATTGTCCGCGAAGATTACAAAACAGCAGAAGAAATAAAAGAGCTCAAGGCAAAAACTGTAAATGCCGACGCCTTTTTGATGAGCACAAATGCCATTACACTGGACGGCGAACTTATAAATATTGACGGCCGCGGAAACCGGGTCAGCTTTTTGATTTACGGCCCTGAAAGTGTAATCGTAATTGCCGGAATGAATAAGGTAGTTACAAATGTGGAAGACGGCCTGCGCCGCGTACGCAACACAGCAACCCCGCCAAACTGCATCCGCCTTGACTGCAAGACCCCTTGCGCCGTAACAGGCAAATGCGGCGAATGCTTCGGCGACTCAATCTGCTGCCAGTTTGTAGTAACCAGAATGAGCCGCGTCCCCGGCCGCATCAAAGTGATTCTTGTCGGGGAAGAACTGGGTTATTAGGAAGAAAAAGCTGGCGCGAGCTTTATTGATTTAGGGTAATTTATAAATTGTAGGAAAGCGTGGGACGCAGGCGGAAATTAGGGGGGAACCCGTGAGGGGGTGGTACCCTGATTTCCGCCGTCGCTGGGACCCGCGCTTTTTTATATATTTAGAACAATTTCAATGTTGCTCCTACCGAGAACATGAACAATTTCTTGCTTAAGTCGATGTCATATCCTGATTTTGTATAAGTTGTATCAAAGTATTTAACCCAGGTACCACCGGCAGTGATTGTAAGAATCTTTATTGGTTTGATTTCTGCACCAAAACCAATCTGGAAGCTGTCCAGAATAGGATTGAATACGTTGTTTGCTGAACTTGTTGTTCCCTGCTTACCGTAAGCAAGACCGGCACTTACAAGAACAAAATCATTGATTGTGTAGTCAGCACCTGCCGCAATTTCGAATGAATCATCATAAGAGCTTGTTCCGATTACTGTGTCACAGTCAGCTGATTTGTTGAAGTAATAGTTAAAACTTGTGCTTACATAAAGAGGATCGATTACGCGGTAGCCTAGGCCAAGGTTCAGGGCTGTAGGAAGATCTGAATGGAAGCTTGTATCTTCTGTAATTCCGTTGTCACCAATCTGAGCAGCAATAGTTTTTCCAGTAACTTCATTTACCTTATACTTCATTACAGTTTTTACCTGAAGCTGAGCAGCAATGTCGAGTTTTTCAAAGAGACGAACATGAGCGCCAAATACAGGGCTTACACCAAAGGCAAAGGATTTACAACCAACTTCTGTACCGCCGTTAAGCAAAGGACTGAAGTAAGCACTTTCCAGAGTAAGCTTTTGGTCCCCCTGCAAAAAGCGGATAGCTGCTGAAAGTGAAACAATGTCAAAAAGATTATAAGCCACTCCAATCTGTTCACCGTATGTAATTGAATTGATTGTAAGTGAATGGTTTGAAGCTGCACTCTGAAGAGCGAGAGCTGTAGCACCTGCAGTTTTAGCAGCACTTGTATATTTTGCAGCATTTTCTGAATCTCCGGCGGTTGCATAATTTGTTGCTACAGTAGATGCCTGACTTGCTTTACCAGAGTATTCCAAAGCTTTTTTCAGGAAACCAAGCGCTGTCAAACCTGTTCCTTCTGAATATTCAAGCTTTCCGCCGCCGGCATAAATGCCAAAATTTCCGAAGAAAGCCCAGTTATTCATCTTGTAAACGATGTCGATGTTAGGATAGAACCAGACAAAAGTTTCGTCATTGTATTTTGTACCGGACGGAATAGTTCCGGCTTTTGTTGCCAGAGTATTTGCGTACTCCTTAATGATAAACTGGTTACCAACTTCGATGTGAAGTCCGTTTTCCATAAAGCCTGTTCCGGCAATATTGTAGAAGGAAGCTTCCGGGCGGGCAGCCTCAACGTTGCGGCTTGGGTTACGAAGATAACCTGTGCTCATGTTTGTTTTGTTTTCAATTCCGCCTGCAAAAGCGAATCCGGTAACAAGTGCACCGGCAAATAATAATGCAATTGATTTTTTCATAGTTTTCCCTTTTTCAGATATAAATAGCTTGTTATTCTGACATTTATTGTCTTATTGTCATTATGACAAATATACACTATTTTGTCATAATAAATCAAGTAGGCGGGGTTCCCTCAGTGTAAACACACTTATAATGTAAGTTGCCCTGCAGATGGACGGAAGCGGAATTGGGTGCAAAACACATTGTGAGCATTTTTGGAGTCTTCCATGAAAAAAATCCGAGACTTTCGCTTGCGAAATGTCGCAGGATTTTTTCAAAAAAAATGCGAAGACCTGTGTTTTCGCAAACAATGCAGCGTACGTCCATCTGCAATCGGCCAATATGTATGCCTTTACCCTGGTATTGTGAAAATACTTAATTCTCTTTAATATAATTAAAAAATCATTTATTTGAGGCAATTTATGGAACAGTCTATCAACACAAAATGCGTTCAGGCAGGTTATACACCTAAAAACGGCGAACCGCGCCAGATTCCTATCGTTCAGAGCACAACTTTTAAATACGACACAAGCGAAGACATGGGAAAACTTTTTGACCTTGAAGCAAGCGGATATTTTTATTCACGCCTTCAGAATCCGACAAATGATTATGTGGCAGCAAAAATTGCCGCTCTGGAAGGGGGTGCTGCCGCAATGCTTACTTCCAGCGGACAGGCTGCAAACTTCTTTGCCCTTTTCAATATCTGTGAGGCTGGAAGCCATATCGTAGCATCCTCTTCAATTTACGGCGGAACCTTCAATCTGATAGCCGTAACCCTTAAAAAAATGGGAATTGATTCAACCTTCGTAAGCCCGGATGCCAGCGAAGAAGAATTGAACAAGGCTTTCCAGCGCAATACCCGCGCAGTTTTTGGCGAAACAATCGCAAACCCGGCTTTAACCGTACTTGATATCGAAAAATTTGCCAAAGTTGCCCACGAACACGGAGTTCCACTTATCGTAGACAACACCTTCCCTACCCCTGTAAACTGCCGCCCTATTGAATGGGGGGCTGATATCGTAACTCACTCAACAACAAAATACATGGACGGACACGGAGCTGCAGTAGGCGGATGTGTCGTAGACAGCGGAAAATTTGACTGGATGGCTCACAAAGACATGTTCCCAGGCCTCTGTACACCGGACGAAAGCTACCACGGAATTACTTATGCAGAAAAGTTCGGACAGGCAGGGGCCTTCATGACAAAGGCAAAAGCCCCGCTTATGCGCGACCTCGGCTGCATTCAGTCACCGCAGTCGGCTTTTATTTTGAATCTTGGATTGGAATCACTTCACGTAAGAATGCCACGCCACGTAGAAAACGGACAGGCAGTTGCAGAATTCCTTGAAAAACAGCCTCAGGTTGCAAGCGTAAGCTATCCGACCCTGCCTTCAAACAAATATTACAAGCTTGCCCAGAAGTATCTGCCAAATGGCGGCTGCGGTGTTGTAAGCTTTGAATTAAAGGGCGGACGTGCCGCAGCAGAAAAATTTATGAAAAACCTTAAGCTTGCCGCAATCGAAACTCACGTTGCAGACGCAAGAACCTGCTGCCTGAACCCGGCAACTTCAACCCACCGCCAGATGACCGACGAGCAGCTTGAAGCCGCAGGAATCCCGGCCGGCTTGGTAAGAATGAGCTGCGGACTGGAAGACAAAAACGATTTGATTGCAGACATTAAAAACGCACTTGCGGCAATATAAGCCAAGGTGGCATTGGCGCGAAGGAGTAATTCGCGATTCAAAAACACTTATTTTGTGGCTGCCGCGCGAGCGGCAGGTTCAATAGTTACTTTACCACAAAATACGTGTAGCGCGATATCGCGCGGTTTTGAATCACGAATTGCGACTGGGAGCCACATTTAGGTTGATATATTATTGTAAGGGGCATCTGTAAGTTACACCCTTGGCAATCTTCCGCAAGCAATGCTTGCGGAAGTTGCCGATAGCGGTAAGGTTCATTCGGAAGTTGGAATGTGCTTTACGACCGCTATCGCCCCCATGTCATAATCAAATCATAATTATCTTCGCGGACTTCAAAATACTGATTTTTTTCGCCGCATGTAGGGCAGAATTCCGGTGCAACAGGTCCTGTTACGATGTGACCGCAAACCAGACATTCCCAAACCTTGATTTTTCCATTCTTCAAAAGCTCTTTTGTATCTTCATCTTTTAAAAGTGAACGGTAACGCTCTTCATGGCGCTTTTCAATTTCGGCAACAGCACGGAATTTTGCCGCAAGCTGAGGAAAACCTTCCTTTTCTGCAGTTTCGGCAAAACCAACATACATATCAGTCCATTCGTAGTTCTCGCCGTCAGCCGCATTTTTAAGATTTGTTGTTGTATCACCAATGCCATCCAGCTCCTTCAGCCAGATTTTTGCGTGATTTTCTTCGTTCAAGGCAGTCTTTTCAAAAATTTTTGCAACCTTGTCATTGCCTTCCTTCTGTGCCACCTGCGAAAAATATGTGTATTTATTTCTTGCCTGTGATTCCCCTGCAAACGCAGCCAGAAGATTTTTTTCAGTTTGTGTACCAGTGTACTTTCCCATATCAGGTCTCCTTATAAAAAACTATTTCAATTATAGCACGGGAATTTCGTAAATCAAATTTTTAAGGAGCAATTTTACACGCCCAGACGCATTTCAATTTTTTGTCATCTTATGCTTATACATATTTCTTTTGCGGAAGCGCTCAATGGAATTTCCAAAGGTTTTAGTCCAGACATAGCCAAAGTTGCTGTTCAAAAAAGCAAGGGAATTTTTGCTGACATAATATCCGTGAACATAAGAGTGATTATAAATCGGCATGAACAAAAAGACATTGCTGCCTTCCGTCAGCATTTTTGACGGAAGCAGATCGCGCACGCTGAGAATTTCACGCGGATATTTTACGTCATTTTGAATTGAAGCAATTGCCTGAACCTGACTTCCGTAGGAAAGATTCTGGGGCAGCTTTTCCTCAGTATTAATAAGCACGCTGGACCAGTCCGCCTTGAGGAAAATACAGAAATCCGAACCTTCAAAAAGATGCGATTTTTGAAAAAGCCCTTCAAGGTTGGTAAGAAGAGTAAAAGTATCATTTGCTTCCAGAAAGATTTCATTCAGCTGTTCAATCTGAGTATTAAATTTTTCCTTCTGGTTCAAATCATCAATTATCTGAAGTGAATATGATTTTCCCTCCGGCTGACTATTTGCCTGACAGCCGCAGCTTGCCCTGTAAACCGGAGAACTTTTGAGTTTCAGCAGCTGAGCCTCTCCAGCAGGATTCAAAACACGGTTTGCAGCCTCAAAGCCAATCTGCTCCGCATTACTGCGAACAGTTGTCATGCCGGGGTTAACCATCTTTCCCCAGATTGTATCTCCATATCCGATTACTTTTAATTCTTCAGGAACCTTTACCCCGCGCTCTTCAGCAATCTTCATAACCGCAAGAGCGATATAGTCGTTCGCGCATACGACTGCCTGGGGCTTTGTTGCCCCGCTCTTTTTTGTTTCCATAAGATAAGCATAGGCATCGTTATAGCTGCTGACGGGAATAGTGTGAACATTTTCCATGTTAATCGGAATATTATTGTCGGTAAGCGCCGTTCTGTAAGCCTTGTAGCGCTCGGCAATTTCCAGCGTCGTTTCCTTTCCGCCAAGCCAGGCAAAATCTTTAATGCCGTGCTCTTTTATAAGATGGGTCACAAGCTCATAAAAGCCGCTGTAATTATCAACCTTAAGACAGGAAATATCCTTCATGGCAAGGTTGATGGAAATTGCGGGTTTTCCTGCAGCAAGGATTTTTTGTCTTTCCTTTTCCAGCACGCGGGCATTCTGAATCAAATCTGAAAGAATAATTACCCCGTCGTAATCCTCGTAGTTTACCAGATTATAAATTGAAAAGCCTGAATTATTGATGTAGCCGTTAAATTCAACGTAGTTGTAGCAGTTAAAAACATAAACGTCTGTGTCCTTTCCATCCACAGCCCTCTTAATCCCGCTGATAAAATCCGTCAAAAAATCATATGACCAGCCGCAGCTGAGCACCGCAAGTTTCTTCTTCATACCTGAATTTTCGCACGGAAAAGAGATTTGTCAAATAAAAAAAACTGCCCTTTTAAGGACAGTTTTCGCGAAACTTAGCATCAAATTAGTCTGTGAAACGGATGCGCTGCCAGATGTTGTAGATTTTTTCTACGTCGTTGCCTAAGTCTTCCTTGAGGGTACAGGTATTTGCCTGTTCTGCAGGATACATTGAAGGCTTTGTTGTGTACTGCAGAGCCTGTGTGTTTACAAGACAAGGATAGCGGAATGTATCAATAAAGATTGCATACATTTCAGGGCGGTGGATAAAGTTGATGAACTCATTTGCCAGCTCTGGATTTGGCGCATCCTTAAGGATTACCATACAGTCCATAGTTGCAGGGCCGCCCTCAGGAGGGATAAAGAAGTCGATTGTATCATCCCAGAGTTTTTCATCTACTTCACCGTAAACAATTTCAGGATAACCCTGACAGAGCCAGAAGTCACCGGCCGCAAAAGATTTACCAAAGCCTTCTGCATCAAATTTTACAAGGTTTGGACTCCATTTATCTCTGATAAGAGCCTCGGCTTCAGCAAGTTCCTTATCATTAAGGCTGTTCAAATCATAATCAAGACTTACAAGGGCACATCCGATAACTTCGCGCATTTCGTCCATCATTGTTGCGTGTCCCTTAAAACGAGGATCTTCAAAAATGCTGTAGTCACGAGGATAATCACCTGTAACCTTTGTTTTATTTACCATAACACCAGTTGCACTGAAAGCGTAAGGAACGCAGTATTTCATTTCAGGGTCAAAGTCAAGCTTTTCAACTACAACCGGATTAATTTTGTCGCGGTTAGTGAATTTTGACTGGTCAAGCTCCTGAAGCATTCCCTGTTTAATCATAATTGAAACAAAATCATTTGAAGGAATTACAAGATCATATCCCTTTGCACCGGCCTTAAGCTTAGCATACATTTCATCACAAGTTGCATAACAGTCAAGCTTTACCTTACAGTTAAATTCCTCTTCGAATTTAGCAATTACTTCATCTGGTGTGTAATAAGTCCAGTTGTAAAGATAAAGAGTTTTTTTCTTAGAGCAAGAAAAAAGAGTAAAAATAGAAGCTGCAAGAGCTACACAAAGAATAGATTTGAAGAAAGTTTTCAATTGAAGACTCCCGGACGCTTTCTGCATCCTAAAAAAGATATTATACTATAACAAAAATATAGCAGATTTACCGTATAATTGCAAAAGCAGTTGCCCCTGCATAGCACAAAAGCATGATTATTCCTTCCAGCCTTTTGATGCTGTGCCCCGTAACAGAAAAGAAAAGTGTCATCGTACTTACGAAAAGCAAAATCATCATGTCGTAAACAGAAGCAGCGTTTACCATAACGGGATGAATTGAAGTTGAAACTCCCAGAATAAAAAGCAGATTGAAGATGTTTGAACCGACAACGTTTCCAACTGCAAGTGAAGTTTCGCCTTTTTTTGCCGCCACAATCGAAGTCACAAGTTCAGGGAGGGATGTTCCAAGGGCAACCACTGTAAGGCCGATTAAGGTTTCTGTCATTCCAAAAAAGCGGGCAATATTCTGGGCGCTGTAAACGACAGCCTTGCCGCCTGCTATAATCAGAACAATTCCCGCAAGAATAAAAAGCAGGGCCTTCCAGAGGGGAATGTCGCTGATTTCTTCTTCCTCTACCGGATGGCGGATTGAATCAAAAATCAGATAAAGGATGTAGCAGATAAAAATTACAAGGAGAACAAGGCCGACTGGTCTGGAAACCACGCCCGCATTGTCTGCCATGGCAAGCTGGAAAAATTTTCCCCCGAATAAAGAGGAAAATGAAACCGCGATAAAGAGGCCCGCTGTCGTGAGAATGGAAAGCGGGAAGTCGCGGCGGATAATCACTGCATCAACCGGAACTGAATGGATTACGGCGCAGACTCCAAGCACAACAAGAAGATTAAAAATATTGGAGCCGATTACATTACTCAGGGCGATTTCATTTGCTCCCTGCAAAGCGGCAGTTGTACTTACCGCAAGCTCAGGAAGGGATGTTCCAAGGGCAACAACTGTAAGTCCAATAATAACACCAGGCACCTTAAATATTTTTGCAAGGGCAGAGCTTCCGTCCACAAAAATATCAGCGCCTTTAACAAGGGCAACAAAGCCGGCAACAAGAATCAAAAAATTTACTACTATCATATTCTAAACTATTCTAGCTTATTTCTACACCTTAAACAAATCAATTTCACTTCCAATCTTTTCGATGGAAGAATTCATAACTCCCGAAATATCAGAAAGTGCAGTTCGGGTTTCATGGATTTTCTTTGCTCCGATAGACATTTCGCCTATGCTGTCCTTGATTTTGGCGGTTGCATTCTGCAGGCTCTGAACCTCATTCAAAATCTGCTTGTTACCCTCAGCCATTTCTGCCGAAGCCGTACGAACCTCCTGGGTAGAGTCGTTCATAGTGTGGAGGGCATCGCCAATCTGCTGGCTTCCCACCTGCTGCTCTTCCATGGCTCCCTTAATCTGGCGGACAAGCTCATCAGTTTCATGGATTTTGTTTGTAACTGCTTTAAAGGCCTCGCTGGATTCAATGGAAGCAGAAACAACCTCTTCAATAGAGTTTCGGATATTTTCAAGCTGAACGCCGATATTTTTTGACTGCTCGTTTGAATCCTCCGACAATTTACGTATTTCGTCCGCAACAACGCTGAAGCCCTTTCCAGCTTCGCCCGCATGAGCCGCCTCTATAGCCGCATTCATGGCAAGAAGATTTGTCTGTTCCGCAATGGCAGAAATAACGGTGTTTGCATCCTGAAGCATTTCCGACTGGTCTTTAATCTGCTCGATTTTATTATTAACGTCCTGCTGTTTTGCGCTGCCGTTCTGGGCATTAAGCTCCAGCTGCTCAAAGGAAGAAGCCATTTTTTCTACAGTCTGATTTACGCTGGAAATATTTCCAATCATCTCTTCAACTGCGGCAGAAGCCTGGGAAACCTGATTAGTTTGATTTACAATCATGTTTTCAAGCGACTGAATGTTTGACGCAATTTCGTTGATTGCACCCGCCGTTTCATCAACACTGCCGGACTGATTTACAATCTGCCTGTTTACACTTTCGATGTTTGCAATAATTTCGGTAATTGAAGCCGCCGTATCAAGAGTGATGTCGTTCATCTGACCGCCGGCCCCCTGCAAATCGCTCTTAGAATTCTTAATCTGACTGATAATAGACTGCAGCTTTTCCGTAAAGCCGTTAAAGCCGGTAACAACGTCCCCAACCTCATCTTTAGACGAAACCGAAAGCCTCTGGGTCAAATCCGCATTGCCGGAAGAAATCTCCGTAATAGCACTTTTCAGCCGTCTGAGCGGTCTGATAGAAAGGCGGATTACAAAGCCGACCACAGAGAGGAATATCACTGTCATTACAATTACGCCAACGATAATAGAAATGATAAGGGGTCGTAAACGCTCCTGGAAATCAGAAAATGGAACCGAACAGGCGGCAATCCAGTTTGTATCAGGAATGCGCTCAAATACCGACATCCATTTTTTTCCGTTATCAAGGTAAATATCGCTTCCAGTTACCCCGGAAAGCATAAGTGTAAGGTGGTCACCAAGGGTTGTTCCCTGATACTGCTTTTCGATTGCGCCTACATCCTCAACGCCGACCTTCCAGTGATCTTCGTTGGCAAGGGTGATTTTTGTTGCGGAACTGATTACATAAGGATTTCTGCCCTTGGACATAGGATGCTCAAGACACAAATCACTGAGGCTGAAGCCGTTTACCTTACAGTAAAGAACGTTGATTACCCTGTTTGAAAAATCACGGACAGGATAAGAATAAACCATATAAACTTCTTCTGTTTTTTTATCAACAGTCGGGTCAGTGATTACAAGATTTCCTGCTGCGGCCTTGCGGAAATATTCTTCTGACGAAGCAGAAAATTGTGAACCATTTCTGTCAATTCCCTGCCCCTTCATATCAAGAAGCGCAACATCAAGATAATTTTTATCAAGGGCGATTGCGTCGCGGGCAATGGCATTTTTTTCTTTAAGGGAAAGCTCAGGGCTTCTGAGCTCGTCATCCAGGGCAAGGGTCTGCAGCATACGAATTTCACGCTGGTTATTCGTATTCATATCCTTTGCAACAGCAGAAACAGAATGAAGCAAATCCTCATACATCATCTGCTGCAAGGATTTTGATGATTCATTACATACAATAATTCCGATTACAAGGTTGGAAATAATAGTTCCGGTTAATACGGTAAAAATGATTTTAAAGCTAAGGCTTTTTAACGGACTTTTCAAAAGCTCCTCCGGTGTGTGAATATAATAAACTATTATAATTATACACCAGCCAGTCAGAAAATCCAGTTAAAATTGCCTTACGAATCTATAACCCTCTGAGACAATCCAATGTCAACTTACGACCGAACCAAACTTTTACTCATCCACTTTTTGCTGATCCAGCGGAATACCATTACGATTCCCCGGGTAGTTTCATCAAGGCCGATTCCAAGCCAGCAGCCCGCAACGCCCCAGCCCAGCTTCAGTCCTAAAAGCCAGCTGAGGAAAACCATAATGCACCAGTTGGAGAACATTCCGTACAAAACCGGGAAGCGGATATCGCCGGCACCCTTAAGCCCGCCAATCCAGATGAGGTTGAGGGAACGTCCGAATTCAACCAGGATTGAAAAACGCAGAAGTGTGTTTACCAGTTTGAAAACCTCTGGATTCTTTGTAAAAATCGAGATTATCGGCTGGTCAAAAATGTTGACTAAAGAAATCATGCTGACAGAAACCGCAGTGGCAACAAGGGAGTAGCTGAACATTTTTTTGTAGGCAATCTGACTCTGCTGGGCACCAACAAAGTAACCCGCCTTAATCTGGCAGGCAGCCCCCATTCCGATTGCGACGATGTAAACATACTGGCAGATAGTTCTTGTGTAAACCTGAGCCGACATAGCGTAGGTTCCCAGAGTGGAAATCATTGCCATAATCACAATTTGAGAGATATTGTAGGAAAGGCTTTCGCTGGCAGTTGGCACACCGATTGAAAGGATGAGTCTGTAAAAAGAGCGCGGAGTTGAACGTACAGTTTTGAGGTTGAAAGCAACATCCTTTTTTTTCTTTATGATTATCTGAAGCAGAATGCAGGAAACAATCATAGAAACAAGGGAAGCGCCCGCAACACCCTTTACACCAAGAATAGGGAAGCCGAAAAAGCCGTACAAAGAAAGGGCATTACCCGCAACGTTGATGACATTGGCTGCAAAGGTAACGTAAAGAGCCTGCTTGGTATAACCGTAAGCGCGCAAAATTGCCGACTGCAAAAGGCTGGCCGCATTAAAAATGGCACCAATTCCGCCAAAAATCACAAAATAATCAAAAGCCGCCCTGCGGACCTCGTCTTCCAGAGTGTAGCAGCTTAAAAGAGGCTTTGTTCCAAGAATTACAAGGAAGGTGAGCAGAACTCCCAGGGTCATAATCATCACTGTAGAAGCATTTGCAACGTGATTGAGCTCTTCCTGCGACTTTTTTGCCCCGATATACTGGGCCAGAACAATTGTAGTTCCGGTTGTAATCACGCTGAAAAGCAGCATGAGAAAGAAAACATACTGGGTCATAAGACCGACGCCCGCAACCGCAGCACCAGAATAGGCACTGAGCATTACAGTATCGGCAGAACCAACCAGAATGCGGAAAAACTGTTCCAGAACCAGAGGCAGACAGAGCTTATGCATTGGCAGGGAGCCCTTAGGCGCCTTGGAAACTTCCATTTCATAAGTATATTCCTTGCGTTCTTCATCCGGATTTGCCTTATTAAAACGGCCTCCGCTGACAGAAACCCTCTTCATGCCAAGGTTTTCCATAGTTTTATAGGAAGCAATATTTTCTGAATCGCAGTGAGCAATGAATTTTTTGATTTTAAGGTTTTTGCTGCCCCATTCAATCAGGGCCTGAGCCGCTTCTGCCGCATAACCATTACCCTGAAAGGCCTTCTGAATAATCCAGCCAAGTTCAGCATTCTGGCCGTCCAGAATCGTAAAGGAAATGCCCCCGATATGCTGTTTTTTTAAGAGAATGGCATACTGAAAGTCTGTCTGATTTTCGCTGTGCCACTGCTCCTCGCTTTCATCGATGAATTTCTGGGTGTCTTCAAGCGAATCACTCGGTAAGAAAGTCATCATTTTTGTGATTAAGGGGTCAGCTGCATAAGCATGAGTTGTCTGCAGAAATTCGCTTGTCATTGGAACAAGTTCCAGCCTGCTAGTCTTAAGATAATATGGCTTCATTTTATTTTCCTACGCAGAAATTAGCGAATATACTGCCCAGTACGTCGTCCGGAGTTACATCGCCGGTTACTTCGCCAAGGCAGTCAAGGGCTTCTTCCAGATCCTGAACAACAGCATCCAGAGTATAATTATCGTCTGCACTGATAAGTGCGTGCTTTACGTTTTCCAGGGCTTCCGCAACCGAATCCCGCTGGCGTGCCGAACCAAGTCCAGCCTGTTCGCGGTCGGTAGTCAGTCCCGAAGTAAGGATTTTTGCAATCTGGGCGAAAAGGAGGGGAATGCCTGTGCCGGTTTTGGAAGAAATTTGAATCTGTGGACAGGTTGTTTCATAAGCTGGTCGTACATCTTCATTTTTATCAGATTTCGTCCAGACTACAATCAGGGGTTCCTTACAGTTTTTAATGAATTCTTCATCTTCGGCGGTAGGCTTAGTCGTACTGTCAATTAAATACAAAACCAGATCGGCATCGCTGGCAAGATTACGGCTGAGTTCAACACCCTGAGCTTCAATTACATCGTCAGTTTTGCGAAGGCCTGCGGTATCAAAAAGGCGGACAGGAATTCCGTTGATGCTGGCCCAGCTTTCCAGCCAGTCGCGGGTAGTTCCTTCAATGTCACTTACGATTGCCCGCTCTTCCTTTAAAATTGCATTGAAAAGCGAAGATTTTCCGGCATTGGTGCGGCCTGCAAGAACTACGCGGGCACCATCCTGGTAAAGCTTTTCGCCCTTCCAGCTGTCGGCAAGAGTCTGCAGGCGGTCGCGGGCAAGTTCGATGTCTTTGCGGTCAAAGGTGTCGGCAATGGTTTCTTCGTCTTCCGGGTATTCTATTTCTACTTCAATTGCGGCAAGAGTGTCCACAATCAGCTTTTTAATGCTGTCGATTTCTTCAAAAAGTGAGCCCGAAAGACGACCGACGGCGTGACTGCGGCCTGCGTCTGTGTGGCTGTCTATGATTTCTTTTACGGCTTCGGCCTTTGTAAGGTCGGTTTTTCCGTTGATGTAGGCGCGGAAGGTGTATTCACCGCGCAAAGCCTGGCGGAAGCCTGATTTGAGCATTAGAGTCTGAATTGCAGTAACAACGGCTGGGCCGCCATGGCAGAAAATTTCGACCATGTCTTCACCGGTAAAGGATTTTGGTGCGCGATAAACGGCGAGCATTACTTCGTCGATTTTTTTCGGGGGCGTTGTGGGGGCCTCCCCCGCAGAAGGGGTAGCGGAAGAGTGTTCGCAAGGCGAACAGTCTGCAGCGAGGGGAAGCCCTTCCCCTCCTTCCTGAATCCAGCCATACACCAGCGTATTTCCCGGGGCGGCCAGCAAGGCCTTGGGGCGTGAAAAAACTTTGCTTACTAATTCGATGCAGTTTTTGCCGCTTAAACGGACAATGCCCAGAGCTGCGGGAGCCAGGGCAGTTGCGATTGAGGAAATTGCTTCTTCCGGTGTGTATGAGCCTATAGTCATAGGCTCATTTTACTTATTTTGCGGGCAAAATGGGAAGAGCCGGGGTCATAAGGAATGGAAAATATCCGCCTTTTATATCGTCTTCAAGGGACTGAGGCAGAATTGTATCCAGAATGGAAAGTCCTGTGTCTACAAACTTAGGCTTTTCGGCAAGGCCAACAGCGGGTTTAGGCACGCTTTCTGCGGCTTCTGGAGTTTTTCCGACGTAAGGTTCATCGCCCACATCGGCCGGAGTTGTGGTGTAGTCGCCGCCGTTGTTCCAGCACATGTAGCCCCGGTTGATTGAGTCGCGGGTTCCGTAGAATTCGCGCTTGATGTAGTCAGAGTTGTAGTAGAGGCGGTCGTAGCTTACGCCAAGATAGAAGCTCTGAATCCAGGGGCGGATGATGGCCCGGTTGCGGCAGAGGATTGTATTGCGGTAAGAGCCGTAATAGTAAATGCGGTAGGTGCGGTCTTCGGCCGGAGCATAGTTCATAAAGGTCTGCTCGAAGTGGCTGGGATAGAACATAGGGCCGATTACATCAACGTATTCTGCAAGCATTTCGGCGTCCTGGCCTGTGCGGGTGCCGGAGCGGTACCAGCCGTTTGCACCGTAAATATCTATGCCGATCGGGGCGTCGATGTTTTCGCGGGCGTAAGAGAGGAAGCTGATAAGGGCACTTTCCTTGTCCATGCCGGGAGACTTCCAGCGGTAGGTGGCATTTCCCAGATTGAGGCCGTCTGTCGGGAAGCGGATATAGTCAAACTGGATTTCGTCAAAGCCGCGTTCAATCAGTTCTTTTGCAACTTCGATATTGTATTCCCATACTTCCTCTGAATATGGATCTACCCAGTTTTCGTCGTAATAGCCCATTACCTGCTCGCCTGTCGGATTCCCTTCTTCGTCGAGAACGTCTTCCATGCCCTTTGTTCCAAGCCATGGCTTTTTGAGCTTGTAATCCCAGACTGCATATTTTCCGCCTGCATAAGAAGCAAGAGAGCGGTCTTTAAAGGTTACAATGCGGGCAACCATGTAGATATTTTCTTTTTTGAACTGGCTGATAAAATCGTCCAGCTTGATTGCGTACATTGAAGTTTTTGCCTTTTCAAGAACTGCCGGATTTTTTGAATCGTAGCGGAGCAGGCCGTAGTCGTCCTTCATATCGATTACAAGGCCGTTCATGTTGCGGTCTTTTACAGCCTTGATGTATTTGTCTATTCCGGCCTGATTGCGGCACTGGTATGCAGAAGCGTAAATGCACTTACGGCCGTTGGCAACTTCTGCATAAGGGGAGTTTACGCTGCCCGGATAAAGGAGCCAGAGCTCGTTAAGAAGAAGGCCCTTTGCAAAGCCGCTGCGGCCGGTCGGAATCCAGGCTGTATTTATCATGCCGGGAACCTTTGAAAAGGCCTCGTTCCATTCGTTAAAGCGGGCAGGAACTCCCGGTGAGGTCAAAGATTCAATATCAACAGAGCCAAAGCCTTCCAGGGTTGTGTAGAGAATTACGTTGTCTATAGAAGTAAGGCCGTCGATTGTTGCGGCCGGTTTTTCGCCCCGGTAAATAAGCTCGGCGCGTTTTTCTTCCCAGTTGAAGCGGTAAAGGCGGGGAAGATAGGTCTGGGAAATGTAAATTTCTGTGAAAACAGAACCGTCGGCCCGGGTTCGGACAATCGGCAGTATGTCTGCAATTTCATCCGGGGAAGAAAGTGACGGCATGATTTCAAAGCCTGAAGAAACGTCGTTCCAGGCAGGATTAGCCCGGTCTGGGAAAATATAGCTTAATCCGAAAATCGGGTGGCTCATAAATACGACAGTTTCGCCTTCAATTGTGGCGATTGCGGCCGCTTTTACACCGGCAGTTGTCTTACTCATTGAGCCCAGGCTTTTCCAGCTTTTTCCTGCATCATTTGAATAGAAAACTTTATCCTTTGTTGCGGTTACAAGCTGAGAATTATTTACTGGATTTACGCATATATCCTTAAGCTCCTGAATCTGTTTTTCAAGGGCTGCTTCTTTGTTTTTGTATTTTTTAATAGTAAGAAATGGAAGTCCTTCGTTGCGTTCTTCAAAATTTTCCAGGTCGGAGGTAAAAAGGATTCCTTTGGAAGTGCGCATAATCCAGCAGGGAGCAAGGCTCTTTTTTTCTGTCTGGATATTAATCTGAACAATCTGGTCTACCCTTCCTTCTGACCAGAGGGGAATTGCGTTATTGTTGCTTGTGATTTTAAAAAGACCATTGTCCGAACCTACGATGAAAGTTGAAAGATTTGAATCTTTTTCATCCACAGGCACAACGCGGTCTGGCAGCTGATATAGAGGTTTAACGCTCTGAGAAGAGCTTTCCTGTGCGAATGCTGGTACGTTTATAAATAAAAAGCCGAGTACAATGAGTAGTATAGTCATATTCATTGTATCGGCTTTATTTTTTAAAAGTTAAGATAAAAAATCTTTATACAATCTGTTCAAGAACATCAACAACAGTCGGGTCATAGAACTGAGGCTGCTCGCGGAGCTTTGCGATTGCAGTTTCCTTATCCATTGTTTCGCGGTAGTTTCGTTTACTTGAAAGAGAAACAAAGCTTTCTGCTACGCGGATAAGGCGGGCAATCTGAGGAATCTCATCGCCCTTAAGTCCGTTTGGATAACCTGAACCATCGATATTTTCATGATGCTTCATAGCGGCATCTTCGAAAACTTCCCAGAATTTCTTTGGCACGAATTCAAGGTGCTTTTCAGCAAGATTTACGTGCTCTTTTATTGCCTCTTTCTGTTCGTCTGTCAGGTTTGTCGCAGAAAGAAGTTCAGGATCGATTCCAAGGAAGCCGGCATCGTAGATCATGGCGGCACAGAAATAAAGCATGCTCATTCCCTGTGGCAGACCAAGAGCCATAGAAAGCTTGTAAACAAGCTCACTTACGTTCTTTGAATTATTCTTGCGGCCTGTAGCGGCATCAATTTTTGCACCGATTTCTTCACACTTGATTGCAAGCTGCTTGAGTTCTTCTTCATCCTCTTCACTGAACTCTACGTCCGGCAAAGCCTGAGCCGGTGCCCAGGTAGAAGAGCCGGCAATGCGCATTGTCGGATTTGAACCGTAAAGATCCGTAATACCGCCAAGCATAATGCGGTTTGTCTGGCTCTGGTTTGCGGCAAGCATTTTAAAGGCCTGAACATATTGTTCCTGCTGAACCTGCTGTGCCTTAAAGCCCTTGCGAACAACAATTGTAATCAGGGCAACGATTATAAGAATTAAAAGGGCAATACCTATGATAGAAAGTGCAAGAACCTTTGTTGAACGCTTTGTTTCAGCAGCAGACTCTTTAAATGCGTTTCCAAGGTTTGAAAAACCATGTTCAAAGCTTTCCTTGAATTCAGCCTGATTTTTATTGCTTGCCTCAATCTGCTCACGGATTGCCTTTGTACTGGCATCAGTTGCCTCTTTCTGAGACTCCAGCATCTTATTAAACTGCTTTTCCTGGCGGGCAAGATCCTCCGCCTTTTGATTACTGGCTACAGTTGATTCAATCTGACGGATAAGCTTTTTAATCTTTGAGTTTTCAATCTTGGGATATTTTTCAAGATTTGTCTGAAGCTCAATAAAAGACAACTCTTCATAGTTATTCAAAAGACGGTTTAATTTTTCTGAATAAACTGTCTGGGCAAAATAAAGAACGTTTGCCTGAGAAGATTCATCCTTTGCAACTGCAAGTGCCTGATTTACATATTTGTAGGCTTCTTCAATATTATCTTCTTCAAAAGCAGCCTCCGCCTTATCAAGGAAGCGCATTGAAAGATCCGTAGTAGCCGCAAAACCAAAGCATACAGCAGTAAACAATCCTAATGTGATAATAATCTTTTTAATCTTACTTGTTACCATTTTCAGCTCCAATTGCAAGAATTATATTTGCTCGATTTTCCAGACCATTTTCTTTGAGGAAAATCTTGTCTTTAACCCCAATATTCAAGGTAAGCTTTACCTGATCAATATTCTTAAATGGAATTGCAAGGTTTGCAGAAGCTTCCATTGCCGAAGTTATATCATTATAAAACAGATGTCCAAGATAGTAATTATAATTTGCAGTCAGCTCCACTGCTCCAATGGCAAAATCTTCAATCTGAAGCCCCAGGACCGGACTGAAAAAATCACCGATTACTTTCTCTGTCGCTACAGAATCAGATTTTTTTCCGGTTTTTACCCTGGTAAAGCCTGCCCTCACAAAAAGATTCCTGAAGAATTTAGGAAAACCGATTTTTGGAAGAATTTCATAATCCAGCATAAGAGGGATTTTTGAATCTCCGCTTCCCAAATCGACAAACTTAAAATCTAAGGAAGCATCACCTCCAATAGAAATTTTATCCAGAAGGCGCTCGTAAGTAGCATTCAGGCCAACTCCGTAATTTCTTGCGTTTACACCTGATTCCTGCTCTGTAAGGAAACCTACGCTTGCAACTCCAAGTCCGGCCTTCCATGCAGAAGAGGAAGATTTTATATCACGGCCGGAAACATAAACAGAACCACCGCCCGCTGTTTTTGTAGAAACATACTGTTTGTCTACACTGGCACGCTTTGATTCCTTCTGCTTTTCAATTCTTTCAAGCTCCTTCTGCCGTTTTTCCTCTTCCAGTCTTTCATATTCCTTCTGAACTTCATAAGAGTCAACAATAGTAGAATACATTTCTACGGCACGTTCATTATCAAGATTATTTTCAATTACAATCTCTGTTGCGGCAAGGGCAAAATCATATTCACTTGCAACAATCAGACGGCGGATTTTTTTCTCCGTGTAATTTTCAATCAGATAATAAAAACGGTCATTCTGATTATTCTGCAGAATTTCACTTAGTCCGCTTTCCGATTTTTTAGCAAAAACCAGATCTATCTGCTTATATATATCACTGACATATTCTTCAACCGCAAATATAGGAGAAGAAAAAGCCAGAAGAATTATTGCTATAAAAACTTTTATACTAACTTTTGTTTTCATTATTTCCTTCATTAGTGTTCCCCTCCTCTCCTAAAATATGTTAGTTCTTATACCAATTGCAAACTGATGTACAAGGCTCTGGATTTCTACGCTGCCCGTGTCGCCAGGCTTTACGTCAGTAGGAATAAACCAGAGCGAACCTTCAAAGTAGAAGGCAAACTGACTGAACATCTTCACATTCTTTAATTTTACTTTCGGAAGCTCAATCTGTCCAATTAAAGCTGCCAGAGTCTGAGTTTTTCCACTCTGGGTCAAATCAAACCAGCTGAACTGAGCACCAATTGCTACCGAAGAATACAGCCAGTCAAAATCATGACCAAAGAAGTAGCTGAAAGGAATGGAAACAATGTTGGCAAGAATCTTAAGTCCAAAAACATTTCCACCGTAACGGGTATCAGTCATTGCAATACCAAAGAGATCTGAAACGGCATCTCTCTGTTCCTGAGTGAACTGTCCCCACTCTGCCTGCACCTTTACGTTGTCATCAAAGAAGGTAAGACCGGCACCAATTTCAAACAAAGTAGAACCCCAGAAATGGAAATCCAGATAGAGTCCCTGTATGAAGCTTGGAACCTGGTAGGCAGCCTTATCTCCCTTTCGCAAAGTGATTGTTACATCTTCCAGCTCGATATTATCATTAGAAACTCCGGAAACCTGAAGTGTCTGATTATATCGTCCGCCGCGCTCAGGAGAAATCAGCCTTATAGAAGGCTTTGTATTATCAATCTGAACGATAGTTCTGGTTACCGCAACTTCACCGTTAACCATTGTAGCACGGATAAGAAGGAAATGGTAACCTTCTGTCATATCTTCATTTTCAATACGGTAAGCCCAGCCTTCCTTTTTAGAAATTTCCTTGAAGGTCTTTCCGTTATCAAAGCTCAAATCAATTTTTGCAACCCGCTTAGCCTCTGTAACAGCCTTTTCTTCCGGAGAAATCTCCTTTGTTCTTGCAAGAAGAAGCTCATCCTCAGAAATAGAATAACCTGCCTGTCCCTTAATAAATGGACGGTTCACGGCAAAGTCACCATAGTTAAAGTTATCGATAGTAATCCATGGGCCGGTTGAACTGTAAGTAATTTCCTGCTCGCGGGATAAAATTTCCTTTCCGCCTGCAAGTACAGTTCCTACCTTGTAGCTGTGCTTACCTTCTGTAAGACCTTCGGTTGCCGGATTCATATCAAACTTAAAGAAGCCGCATTTTGTAATCTGGCTTTCTGCGATTTTTTTACCGTCAAGATAGAGATTGAGATGGTCAATTTCGCTTTCAGCCTCTGACTGACCGTAAATCGTAAATGCACCGTTTTTATGCTCCCCGTTCAAAGGGTAAAGAATATCGACGGTGGCAGGCTGACGGTTCTTGTCAAGGTGGATGTTTCGGCTGATATTGGTTGTGTTTCCAGCCTTATCCTTACCTGTAAGTTCAAGGTTGTAGAAGCCGTTTTCCAGATCGGTAATATCCATTGTTTCGCCCATTACGCGGCTGACCGGAATATTTCTTGTAACGGCCCTTCCCCCCTTATCAAGGTTACGGATTGTAACGTGAAGGTCTGTGATGCCAACGTTATCAAAAGTAAAGCCCGAGAAGAAGAGGGTTCCCGTAGTAGTTGAATCATCAAGTGGAAGCTCCAGAGTGATTTCCGGCGCCTGGTTATCAATGTTTATCAAACTTGAATAAAGTCCCTGGATTCCGTATTTATCTGTAACCTTGAGGAAGACAACCTGAGTTCCGCCGGGAATAGAACGTGTATCAACATCATAAGTCCATTTTTCGGTTCCAACGGCATCGTTATAACTGTTTCCGTTATCAAGGGAAATCTGAACCTTTTCAATTCCGTTTTTATCGCTTGACCAGCCCGAAAGCTGAATCTTTTCGCGGTTATGGGTGTCGATTGTAGGAAGCTCAACGGCACCCTTAGGCTCTTCAAGAGAAATTCTGAAGGTACGTGAAGCTTCCGGCCCTTTTACACCATTTATATCAACTGCATAAACTGTAACGGTGTTCTCGTTATCTGTAAGAGTTGAAAGAGGTATGTCGATGGCAAAGCTTGTTCCGCTTTCCGGCAGCTGATGATATTCGCCGTTATCGATTTTATAGAACATTGTCGTATCGCCGTCATCATCGTAAACAACGCCAGAAATTGTAAAGTCGCGGGTAATAACCTGCATTTCTTCTGGAACGTGGATTTCTGAAACCGGAAGATCTGAATCCTTATCAATGATAAAGCCCCAGATATCCATATTGTTTACATTTCCAGCATCATCGGTGAATACAAAGGACATTGAATCATCAATAGGACAGGCTTCTGTACCGATTAAAACCGAAGTCAAATCAGAAATTTCAACAGGAGTTCTGACCTTTTCTTTTCCGCGTACAGGAGGACCAACATATTCAACTGATTTGAGGTGTCCGTTATCCTTTGCATTAAATACAATCAGAGTTTCACCGTTTACAATGTCTTCTGCGGTCGGAACAACAACAACAGAAGAAGGAGCCGTAACATCCTTAAAGAGGGCAAGATGAGCTGTAGACATTTTTCCCGAGGCATCGGCAGCGCGTACATCCAGGCTGATGAGACCTTCTTCAAAATCTGTAATGTTTACATCCTGCGAAAAGGTAACACCCGGATTTTTTCCGCCGCTAAAGCGCAAATCCTTCCAGTTTTCGCCGCCGTCCAGAGAATACTCAATAAAGGAAACTCCAGAAGGATCAGCAACAGTTCCGCTGAGCTTGAAAACATTGCCAAGCCACTGACCAAAAACCGGTTCAACAAGATTAAGGACAGGACCTGTATTATCTACAGAAAAGTTCAGCTTTTCAGATTCAAAGACATCGCCGTATTTATCATAAATGCGGACAGAAACACTATTATAAACTCCGTCCTTTTCTGCGCTCAAAATAATCAGATTTCCGTCTGTATCAATTTTAAGGCCTTCAGTTTTTGAAATAAGCTCTGCCCGGAAAGGTCCCTGAACATTTGCATAAAAATGGAATTTTGAATCGTTTGAAATTACATAGCAGTTTTCAACTTCATCAAAAACCGTTCTGACAGCAGGATAGCCGAAAACCTTTTCAGCATCGCTGACTTTATCTTCTTCATTCGGACGCAGGCTTGTAAAGCTTCCCTTAACAGTCTTAGCAAAAGCTCCGGCCTTTACAGTGGCAGTAAAATTGTTCAGGCGGGCAGGAAGATTTCCAAGAGGGATTTCTGCAATCCATAGGCCTGGATTTTCAGCAGACGGCTTTACAAGCTTTGCAGAACCTGTCTGGCTGATATCCCCTCCAAATGTCTCTGCACCATTTATTTCATAGCTGACGCCACTTACAGCAAGAGAAGTATTTATGTTAAGCAGGATTTTTCCCGCATCCTTTACACCATAAGGAATTACGACAGGCATTCCGCTCAAATATGAGTCTTCGTTTATACCCGCAATATTCACAGAAAGAGCTGCTTCTTTTACAGCATTGTATTTTCCGGCTACAGGAGCTTTGCCTCCCTCAGCCATAACGCTGACAGAAAGCGCATTATTTCCTTCCTGCATTTCTGAGCGGCGGAAAATTTTATAAGTATCATATTCACCATCAAGCTGCCCCTGATAAATTGCGGCAGCATATACATCAGCACCGCCATCAAGCCATGCTATAAAAGGAGCTTTTGCAAGCGGCATTTTTCCGTCAATTTCTTCAATTTCAGGAATAGAAGCAAAGGCAAAGGCGGCGGCAGACTTTATTCCGTCAGAGCTTTCTGCAATAACCTCAAGAACGTGAACTCCGTCACCAAACTCAGCAGGATCGATTTCCAGACTGAATTTTCCGTTTTTATCAGCTTCAAGAGCAATATCTTCCCTGACTTCTGTGTGAATTGCAGAAATTACTCCCCCTTTCAACTCGCTGTTTGCCGAAAGCACATGGTAGTAAAGCCTTGCAATTCCTGAGACACAGGCAGCAGTACCGTCAATCTTAACAGGCCCGGCCTTTGCATCTAAAAGCACTTCACCATCAGCCGCATCAAGACCGCCTTCCAAAGCTCCCTGGCCGGAAAGAGTCATCTTAAGCTCAGGAATCTCGTTTACAGTTTTAAAGCGGATTACCTGCGACTCAATAGTCTTACCCTTGTCTGTTGTAACGCGGATTTTTACGTCCGCAGAAAGTCCCCTAGCCTCGCCTGGCACCAGCAGAATCTGATTTCCAAAAAGCTCGGCGGTGGCAAATGGCGTAGGAGGCACAAGCTCAACCTTCTTTGCATTGGCGCCGCGGAAGGAGGCACTCACAGGATACTCCGGATTATTAATAATAGTTCCGTCTTCTGAGATGGAAGTTTCATCAAAAACAATTTCCATTTCATCAGCTTTTACGACCGAAGTATTTGTAATATACATAAGGGCTGAATATTCAGAAAGGTGATCTGAAATATCCGTAACCTGAATTTTTAAATTTACAAGTCCTTTAGGAAAATTACTTCCGATTGGAAGGCTGAATTTATATGCCGCATTCGGCTTTGAAAGAAGGTCATCATTTGAAATAGAGCCATTCTTTCCCCACTTGATTTCCGAATGAACTGACTTAATTCCGATTGCAGAACGGGCCATAAGCTCAAAAACAGAAGAACTTTCAGGATGAATTTCCATTCCGTCTTTAAAGGCCACTGTATTTTTTCCGCTCACAACTTTTATTTCAGAAAAGTCAATTTCAGTCCCGGCTGTATAGAAAATTCTTGTTACAGGATTTCCTTCAAGCCCGTTTTCATCAATGCCCGTTACAGTCACAGTATGCTTTGTCATTTCAAAGCTGTAGGCCGGCTCTGGAGAATAAACAAAAGGTCCCCGGGTTTCCTGAATAAAAGGCTCGTTGTCATCAAGGATAATTTTTACGCTCTGCAAGGCATCATCATCCCTTGCAATGCCCCTTATCAAAAAAGAATCATCCTTGCCAAAAATACGGTCAGCGGCAGGCTCATTCAACTGAACGACAGGCTTATCAAGCTCCTGATTAAGAGGAATGTTTCTTGAAACTTCAACAAGGTTTCCGGCCCGGTCAACCGCCTTAACGGCAAGTTTTGCGCTTTTTTCCTTCATAGCGCTGGTATCAAGATCCAGCTTCCAGTAAGGATTACCAGGAATAAGCTCAAATTCCCCTGCCAGACTTCCAAAGGTCCAGCTGAGGCTGGAAACGCCCACAGTATCCTTGGCAAAACCGGCAGCCGAGAATTTTCCGTTTTTAACATCGCCTTCAACCGGACTTACAATCTGAACATAAGGCTTTGTGTTATCAATGAAGTAGAGATAGGAAAAAAGTCCTACAGAACCAGTAAAATCTGTTGCCCGGAACCAGAGAACGGCAGGCCCATCAGAAAAAGCCTTTGTATCGATTTCAAGGTCAAAATTTCTTGCTGCGAGATTTTTTGATTTTGCAAGCTTAATCTGACTGAAGTGCTCGCCTTTATCTGTCGAATATTCCAGCTTTTTTATGCCGTTTCCATCAGTTACAATGCCCCGGAAATTTACCTTTCCCGAAACCAGCATTCCCATTTCCTTGTCAGGAAGACTTGTAACCGGCGCCTTTCTGTCCAGCTGCCAGGTAACTATCGTAGGATTTCCTTCCACAGGAATGTCATTTGTATCGTAACCAATTACCTTGATTGTGTGTGGCCCCTCTTCCAGATTTAAAGTATCCAGATAATAAGACCAGAATTCCTTACCGTCAGCATTAACCGTAAGCTCAGAATCCTTACCTTCATCAAGAATCAGCTTTACGCGCGAAACTCCGTCATCATCAATACAGGTACCAACGATATTAAGGTTTCCCACAACCCTCATGTTCGGGAAAGGGTTTGTAATACCGCAGACCGGTAAATCTGATTTAGGATCAAGAAAAATATTGTAAGGACCTTCGGTGAATTCATTTCCACCCAAATCCTTAGCCTGAATGAGAATATTGTACTTACCGTTTTTTCGGCTTTCCAGATTGAACTGCTCGTCCCAGCTGTTCAGATTTTTCGCAGTAATACTTTCCACCCTGGGTGCCGTAAACTGTCCAAAAACCGGCACAAAAAGAGAAGTTATTAGTATTCCTGCAGTTAAAACTTTTTTTAACATTAAAAAAATACCTCTATTTTCATTTTTGTAAAAAATGACTTATTTACTTATCGGAAGAATTGGTCTAATTTATAAATACAAGGTTGCAGAAACGATAAAAAATCAATTCTAAAAATCAGGAAGGTTGCTATGATAAGCAAAAAACAAAAAGTTGTTGATATAGACATATTACAGAAAATCATCGATAAAAGCAAAAGCATTGTATTTTTTGGTGGTGCGGGAGTTTCCACAGAATCAGGAATCCCGGACTTCAGGAGCCGCGACGGGCTTTATAATTTGAAATGGGCCTATCCGCCGGAAGAAATTATCAGCCGCACCTTCTTCTATGAGAACACAAAGGAATTCTACCGTTTTTACCGCGAAAAACTTTTGATTAAAGGTGTCCAGCCAAATGCCGCCCACTATAAGCTTGCCGAACTTGAAAAAGCCGGAAAGCTGGCCGCCGTCGTTACCCAGAATATTGACGGACTTCACCAGCTGGCAGGCAGCAAAAAGGTTTATGAGCTTCACGGAAGCGTACTCAGAAATTACTGCGAAAGATGCCATGCCTTTTATGATGAAAAAATAATTGAAGAAAGCGCTTCTTCGCCGGACAAGCTTCCCCACTGCACAAAAGAAGGCTGCGGCGGTCTTATAAAACCGGATGTTGTCCTTTACGAGGAAGGCCTGGATGACGAAACAATAAATAATTCGATTATGGCTATTAAAAATGCCGACACCCTGATAATCGGCGGAACTTCCCTGACCGTTTATCCTGCCGCCGGCCTGATCGACTACTTCCACGGCGAAAATCTTGTTTTAATCAACAAAACCGCAACCATGCAGGATGGCCGGGCAACTCTGGTTATCCGGGGAAAAATCGGCGAAGTTCTCAGCCAGATTAAGGTGAATTAGTAGGGCGGAGCCCCGCCCTACGCGGGCACTTCGTTGCCCGCTACCCCACCCAGCGGGGTGTGGAAAGTCACCAGTGACTTATGTTCTATAGCAAGGCGTTAAAAAAATTGCATTCGCAATTTTTAGCCTTACCAACTACCCCGCAACGCCCCGCTTAAAAATTCATACTGAATCCAAGGGCCCCGTAACCATAGCTTTTGCTTTCTTTTACAGCAAGGCCTGTTTCAAAGAAGGTTTCCGTCTTAAAGCGGTAGTTGGCCAAAATACCATAGTTAGGCGTAATACCAGCTGTCAGCTTTAATCCGAAAAAGTGTTCAAAAGGCACATCATTACCAAGCTTTTTTAAATAATCTTTCAGGTCAAAAATGCGCCAGTTATCATCATCATGAAGCTCAAAATAGCTGAAGCCCAGCTTGTAATGGAAAAGCAGCCTTGCATCATTAAAGAAAAGAATACCCGCCCCCTTCTGGATATCCAGTCCCAAAAGTATTGTTTCAAAATCAAGAGTTACAGCGTTGAATTCCGGAAAGCCCTCCGGCTTGAGACTGCCGGTAAAATAAAAACTTGCCCTTTTTTCTTCAGCAAAGACGTAAAAACTCAGCTTTGCCGGAAGATTAAAGGTCAAATTCAGGGTATCACGAAGAGGAAGCAGGCGGGGCAGAGCAAGAGAAGCCATAAATCCCAGATCGTTATAAAACTCGTATTTGTCTAAATCAAAGCGGTTATTTGCGTTATACCTTGTATTGAAAATGCTTCCAACAGAAAATCCCCCGTCAGAATATTTTCCATCCCCGCACTTATGAATATTGGAGTAAACTGCGCTGACACTTTCCTGCCCGTAAAAATACTTTTTACTGCTGTCAGAATATGCCCAGCCGGGCCCCAAAGAACCGTGTCTTTGTTTTGCCTGGGCCTGGGTCAGGTTAGAACGTCCGTAATGAAGCAGCAGACTATCGCTAAAAATCACCTTTGAAATGCGGCCAAAAGGAATTGTAGAGCTTATACTTCCGCTTCCCCGGGACTGCTTCCAGCCATCCCTATCAAATTCGCTGAAACCCTTAAGTGAATACTTAAAAAGATTTGTAAAGGTTCCGCTCTGATACTCCAGCTGCAGTCCGAAGGAATTAGTTATCGGGCCATATCCAAGCTCAACAATAAAAATGCCGGAAGTCCAGGGGCTCATATTCAGGTAGGAGGCAGAAACCGGCATTAAATACGAGGTTTTCTGACCATAATTATAGGAATTTGAAGTAAGGGAACTGAGAGGATACAATGAGCCCCGCAAAAAGTTACTGCGCCTGTAGGGCTTTGTTTTAAGCTCCCCTTCCACTGGCGGATTTGCCTGCCCAAGCGAAAATTCCGGTCTTCTGATCTGGATTTCTCCTTTGCCGGAAAGCCCTTCCGAAAGCCCCTCCACCTCATTTTTTATAAAAAGCCTGTTCTGCCGGTAAAATTTTCCTGTATAAAAAATCTTTCCCTGCGCACTAACAGGATAGAAAATACCGCCCGAAAAATCAGTTTTTTCAAAGCGGAAGCTTTTTGTCTCCAGGTCAAAGCTTGCAAGGCGGGGCATTGACTCCGGTTCTGTGTAGCTGAATAAAAAGCGGCCTAAAGCCTGGTCATAAGAAAGATAGCGGGCAGCGGTATTTTTTCCAGGCAGAGGAGCTTCAAAAAGAAGGTTACCCTTTATCGTATATGCAGAGATAAAATAATTAAGGGCAGATTTTTTGATTGCGGCAAAGGCAGGCAGACCTCCGGCATTTTCCTGCAGCTTTTCATCATCCAGCCAGGTCATACTCTGAAGCAGAGAAGCCTGGGGAAGATTAAAGTCTGCCAGCTCACTAAAGCCGGTCAAAGCTCCCTTCTCATTCAGCTCCAGTTTATAAGTTTTTATATTCACCAGCGGCGACTGATAAATCTGGCAGACAAGATAATAATTCCCCCCGGATTCAAGAATTACCGCGTCGTGAACATTGGTCAGCTGGGGCAAAGCCTTAAAGCGGCCGTTTGTTCTGTCATAAATCAGAATTTTTGATTTTGTTGCCGCCGCCCTCTGGCTCATAATCTGAACAGCAATAAAGCGGCCATCCCTTGAAATATCAGTCTTTTCCATCTGCTGCAGGGTAAAAAGCTTTTCCGGCACAATTTTTTTTCCGGCAGCAAGCTGAGCGTTATCAACAAAATAAAGGGAGCTTGTTTTTGAATCAATATAGATTAAGCCCTCATGGCATTTTTTTAAGTTTACATAAAGAGCACCGGAATCATTTTCCACAGAATAATCAGCAGAATCCGGGCTGAAAAAATCCCTTGCGGCACCCTTTTTCACAGGATTTTTATCTGCGCCCTCTACCTGAAGGGTAAGGTCATTTTCAAAATCCTTCCAGGCCGAGCGGAGAGTCTGACCGAAAGCCTTTTTGAAGGCACCGCTTACAGAAATCGACTTTAAGTTGCATAGCCTGTACCAGAAGTCAGCATATTTTTCCATGCCGTATTTATCCTGAACCCACTGGTAAAAAGCCCCGTTAAATTCGTAAAAAGCGCCCGACGGATACTTGTCGGAAGCGCCCTGAATATCACTGTAATAGGGAAATTTTCCCTCAATTTTAGCCTGCTTGATGATATGCTTCGAAAACTCACTGTTTAAACGGCCCTGCCCGCTGATGCTTTCGCTTGCAACTGCGGCCCCCTCTGCCATTCCCCGGGGAACGGTAACCGAGCCGGGATAAAACTCATCACCAAAAACAAGGCCCAGCCCCTTCCAGAAGGGATGCTTCATATTATATGTAATTGAATGAGTTATTTCGTGCCAGAAGGTTCCAAGAATCGTGTCTTCCATCACCTGAAGATTTTCCGACGGAAAGGTGTCGTAAAGTACAATGTGATTATATGGATAGGAAGACCAGTTTGCATTGAACTGCTCAACCTTCTGAGTGATTACAAGGGGCATGCGGCACTGAGGCTCTATTCCATACTGGGCAGCCGCTTCCTTATAAATGCGGTCGGCATTTGCAATCAAAATTCGGGCAGTTTCTTCGTTTTCGGCGTCAAAAATCACATCAAACCATTGTGTTTTATGAACAAGGATTTTTTTACAGCCGGAAACAGCGCCGTCAAAAGCAAAAAGCCATGCAGACAGAAGCAGAAGAAGAGAAAGAGAGAAGAGTTTTTTCATTCAAAGCCCTCCTTATATTTTAAGATTTAATTTCGATTGTCTTTTTTGCAGTAAAAAGAGATGTAAACAAAATTGTTTTTTCGGTGATATTTTTTCTTTTATCCTGAACAGAAATTTTTATGCTGCTTCTTGAAAGCTCGTCGGCAAAATTCTGGCCATAAAATGACGCGATTAAATCAAGATAGCCCTTTTCATCAAGATTTTTTGTTTCTTCATCATCACTTAAGGCCGGAACCAGGAAGATATCAAAAACGGCAGCCATTCTGGCAGAGGAGCCGTTATAAAAATCACGGAAATTTTCATTTGTGAGCCGGAAAGTTATAATTCCCTCCTTCTCAAAAACTATTTCATTGTCCGCAGGAAGAATTCCTTTAATCACAAGGCCTTCTGCTTCGGAAGGATAAACTTCGACTTTAGTAAAACCTTCCTCAAGCAGCCCCGCCTTCAGCTGATCAAGATTAAGCTCCGAAAAATCACTTCCTGCACTTTTTAAAAGATTTTGAATTGCCCCTCCCTGATCAAAATTACATTCAAGCATAAAGGCAATGCTGTCATCTTCCTGCAGCATAAAGGCCAGCTGATTTTTACAGGAAGCAAAAATCACAAGAAAAGCAGATAAAATCAAAAATCGGGCAAAATCAAAAATCTTTTTCATAAAAAGTTAGTGTACAAAAGTGCTCAAAGGAAGAGAAACACGAACACCTGTAAACATCACAAGACCAGCCGATACAGAATCCAGGAAATTAAGGGCCGCATTATCAGTATGATTAAAAACAGAATAACTTATATCCTGAACAAACTGAACCTTAGCATCCTTGATGGAAAAGCTTGGGGTTGAAAAAACTACGCCAATTGTTCCCGGAAAAACTGATGCTGAAATTTCTTCATCAGTTGTAACAAGATGGGCATTTGTAAATGAAATTACAGGGCCGGCATAAAGACGAACATATTCGCTCATTGTTGCGGTAAACAAAAGAGGAATCTGGAATACATCCTGACTGAAGTTTATTCTTGCACCAATTGCAAAGCCCGGCTCCAGAAACCATTTCTTGTAGCGGGCATTAATCTGAATGTCTACGGCGCGGAAGCGGAACATAAAGGAGTTAGGCGAAATCAAAGACCAGCCCACATTAGTGCTGGCATCAAATATGATATTTCTCGTAATGTCATTACCGCTGCGGGAAGCATGAACCTGGCGGGGATGCTTTTCCTTTTCCTTAGCATCCTGGGCAATGGCTTCCTCTACCTTTTCTTCACTGCCCGTTCCGGATTTAAGGAACTGGCCGGTTGCAACATATTTTCCCTTCCAGTAAGTCTGATTAAGGGAAGAAATGATTACGCCGGTGTTTTCTCCGTCGCTGATTGCCGAAATAAACTGTCCGTTTCCAATATAAATTCCAACGTGACTGATGTTTCCGCTGCTGTTTGTCTTAAAAAATACAAGGTCACCTATTTCGCGGCTCTTATCCGGCACAATGCGGCAATAGCTGTAAATTGCTTTAGCCGTTCTTGGAAGCTGAATTCCAACTGATTCCCGGGCAACAAAATAAATCAGGCCGGAACAGTCAAAGCTGTCAGGACCAACTGCACCCAGAACATAAGGGCAGCCTACATATTTTTTTGCCTCGGCTATAAATTTTTCCCGGGCTACCTGAGCCTGAGCCGGTGTAATATCCTCGGCACACAGTTTTAAGCTGCAAACTGTAAAAATCAGGAGAAGCAGAAATAAAACACGCTTTCCCCACTGATTTGATTCATTTTTTAAACTAGTATTCTGCATATCTTTATTTTCGGATTTTCAATTAATTACATTAGAAATTAAAAAAGCCCGAGCTTCACCTGACCCGGGCTTTCGTAAGACTTTCTATAAGCTAGAAATCTTTTTTGGTAACTACAACTGAGTTATCGGCATTAGAATAAGGAGCTGGAATGTACTTGTCAGCCTTCCAGTCATTTTCCCATCTTGTACCATCAATCAGATAGCGGAACTGATATTCGCGACCTGCATCAAGTTCAATTTTTGTAGAAAATGAACCATCCTTTGCTTTTTTCATTGGTGTATCTGTACTACTCCAGCTGTTAAAGTCCCCCGCAACATATATCTTTGATACCCCTTTAGCGGCTTCAGCAGTAACAGAAAAAGTAACAGAACATTTTTTCCCATCTTTTGAAAAACTTTTTTTTAGTGCCATCATCAAATCTCCAAAATCTCCACAGAACGAAGAGACCTATCTCCAATAATGATAATATTAAATATATCAATGTTTTATTTTTTTGTATAGCAAAACCTCGTTATAAATTTGAATTTATGGCAAAAAAATAGTACAATAATACTATAACATCAGAGTTATGACACTTCTATCCGCCGATTTATCCAAATTGCAGGGCGGAAACAGGCTCGTATGAGTACTGAAAATCTTGCTAAATAGGAGACCTAATATGTCTATCTTATCTAACAATCACTATTTATTTACTTCTGAATCCGTTGGTGAAGGTCACCCGGATAAACTTTGTGATCAGGTTTCTGATGCCGTTCTGGATTACTGCCTTTCTCTTGACCCTGAGGCTCACGTTGCCTGCGAAACCTTTTCTTCGACAGACTTTCTGCTGGTAGGCGGTGAAATCGGATTTTCGAAAGACATTGATCTTAAGGAATTTAACCGCCAGGTTGAACGCATTGCCCGCGGAGTTGCTTTAGACATCGGTTATAATTCAGCTGACGTCGGACTTGACGGCGCAAACTGTCTTTTTATGAACAGACTTCACGCCCAGTCGGCAGACATCAACCAGGGCGTTGTAGGAAAAGGTCTTGATGAATACGAAGGCCAGCAGGGTGCCGGTGACCAGGGCATGATGTTCGGTTTTGCCTGCAATGAAACCCCGGCCCTGATGCCGGCTCCGGTTTACTATTCTCACCAGATTCTTCTGCGCGCTCACGAGCTTCGTCACAGCGGTAAAATTGCCTGGCTGCGCCCGGATGCAAAATCTCAGGTTACCATTGAATATGATGGATTTAAGCCTGTCCGCATTGATACTGTTGTTCTTTCTCACCAGCACAATCCCGATGTTGATTACGAAACAATCAAAAAGACTTTGATTGAAGAAGTAATTAAGCCTGTTCTTGAGCCTACAGGTCTTCTAGACGATAAGGTTAAATACTTTATCAACCCGACAGGAAAATTTGTAATCGGCGGACCAGACGGAGATTCTGGACTTACAGGACGCAAAATCATCGTAGATACTTACGGCGGAATGGGACGTCACGGCGGCGGCGCCTTCAGCGGAAAAGACCCTTCTAAGGTTGACCGCTCGGCAGCCTACATGGCACGCTACATTGCAAAAAATATTGTTGCGGCAGGGCTGTCTGACCGCGCTGAAGTAGAGCTTGCCTACGCAATCGGAGTTCCTTTCCCGGTTTCAATCATGGTAGAAACCTTCGGAACAGAAAAAGCTTCCCGCGAAAAAATCGAAGAAGCTGTAAAGAAGGTTTTTGACTGCACTCCGGCCGGAATCATCAAAACATTGCAGCTCAAACAGCCGATTTACCGCAAGACAGCAAGCTACGGACACTTTGGCCGCGAAGGCTTCCCATGGGAGCGCACCGACAAAGTAGAAGAGCTTAAAAAGTTAGTAAAATAGCAAAGATAGGGGGTGCACTTCAAACTTCACATGAAGTGCACCCCTTTTTCTTATTCCTCTTCAGGAATTTTTTTCTGATTTTCTGCTTCTGCGCTTTCATTTTCTTTTGCAGAAGAATTGACAAAGTCATTTAATGCCTTATCAAAACCACTGCTTTTTCCCAAATCATTAAAGCCAGGATCAAGGGCATTTTTTAAATCATCTGTAGAAACAGAAAATTCATATTTTCCCTTTGGCATTGTAGCTTCAGGATCATTAGCATTAAACTGAGCAAAAAGTCCTGAAGAAATCAAAAGCACAAGTCCCGCCATAAAAACTTTTTTTTCCATAATCAACCCCCGGTTTTTATTCAAAAGTCCATTCTTCCTTATTATACGAATCAAACTCCAAAATGGCGAATTTTTTTAACGGTGCCCTGAACATTCTTTCTACTGGAACCGGCATGGCTGTAACCAAAATTGCCGGCATCTAAAAAATTGCTGGAAAGTCTGATTTTTCTGTGCTAGAGTGATTGGCATGAGTCTTCTTTCCCGGAATGAAATCACAGAAATTATGAAGCGCTGGCAGGCTCAAAATCCCCAGCCTGCTTCGGAGCTGGAATATAAAAATGCCTAT
>ODAI013589420.1_pt1 | contig 55680 bp, 55 predicted proteins | sample 1539321 | NCBI WGS metagenome assembly ODAI01 (sample SAMN02144231, study PRJEB22623) | gut metagenome | biome: sheep rumen | host: Ovis aries | place: New Zealand | reverse complement strand
CGTGATGATCACCAAAGACGGCGTCACCATCCCCAACGTGGAGAAAATTCCTCCTGCCACCCCTTTTTTCTTATAACCCACAAAGGTCGCTGTATTCACCGCAATAATGCCCGGCGTACACTGCCCGATGGCATAGCAGTCCACCAGCTCCTCCTCTGTGATCCAATTCTTTTTCTCTACCAACTCGTATTTCAGCATAGGCAGCATGGTCAGTCCACCGCCGAAGGTCAGCCCGCCGATCCGCAGGAAAGCCCAATACAGCTGCCACAGCATTTTCATGTCATTCATACTACATTTCTCCAGATTTGATCAGAGATATTGTATCACAGATCATGGGTTTTGAGAAATGATTTTTCACCATCAATTGACATACGTAATATTACGTGTTAAAATGTATTTAATAACCAAAGAAGGGAGATACTAAAAGATGCCAATGACATCGCAGGAAATGCTTAAGCAGCTAAAGCGAAATGGTTTCGAAGTCATAAGTCAAAACGGCTCCCACATAAAACTTAAAAACAGCTCCACTAACAAGACGGTAATTGTCCCCAACCATACTGTAGACCTAAAGAAAGGTTTGGAACAAGCTATTTTAAAACAAGCTGGTCTAAAATAATTTGATTCAAAACACGGAGGCAACAACATGAAAAAACTATTTTATCCCGCAATCTTTCATAAAGATGAAGAAGGCGGATTTTGGATCACCTTTCCGGATATTCCGGAATGCATGACACAAGGCGACGATATGCAGCAGGCGTATGAAATGGCCGTTGATGCTTTAGGGCTTGCCATTACCAGCCGTGAAGAAGAAAAAGAGGAACTCCCCTCTGCTTCTCAGCCGGATTCCATCTTTGTCAATGCCAATGAGTTTTGTGTCGTGATTGAGTTCGATCTGCTGGCATACAAGCGCAGGCACAATTCCAAAGCAGTGAAGAAAACCCTCAGCATTCCCGAGTGGCTGAACGAGGAGGCCACTGCCCGCGGCGTAAACTTTTCACAGGTTCTACAGGAAGCATTGATACAAAAAATTGGGGCGAAGTGATCTTTCGCCCCCAAACAAACCATAAATAAAATCGGCTCCACTTTTCCTATCAGAGTCCCTGGCTTCCCCCATGTGTTCCTCCGCATATCTCATACATGACATCAAAAATATCTCCCTCAACTCTGACAAAGTACCACCCCAAAGCATCATATCCCACATAGCCATCCTCAAAGAGCCTCAGCCCGATCGTAGTTCCGTCATCCATTGCCAAATACAGATGTGCCTGACCTTGTGTGCGGTAAAAATCGGGCATCGTATCATGCACAAATACAAACTCTCCCTGATCCACTTCATTTAAGAAATCGTTCCACACGCTTTGCTCTATCTCAAGATCATAAATACCGCCCCCTGCCCAGTCCCAATCCTCATGACTCTGGCAGCGAAACCGTTCCACCCTGTCACGCACGTGCAGTCTGTCTTCAAACAGATCACTTCCCGTGGCCAGTGTGATCCCGTTTAATCGGTCCAGAAACTGAATGTACAATGTCGGTTTTCCATCCGCCCCCTCTACTATCCGGCGCCAACAGATCCGAAAATCCGCATCATACCCCTTTACCTCATAAAGTTCTCCCTCAATACTGCCCGCAAACTCCTTTTCATATTCTTCCTGTGCAATTCCCTGTGCAGTACATTCATTTATGGAACCGGTAGCATATCCCAGATATGCCCCTACCAGAGAATCAATATTTTCTGCATCCCCATCATAATAATTAGCTGCCTGTGTATAGATGCCTCCGTGATACACCACAAAACCAATCATGTCCGCCATCATAGCTTCTGTCTGCTTCGGCAGTTCCATTGCAGGAATGAAAACACCTCCCCCCCGCTTTGCCTCATCCCCTGTTCCAACGGATTCCTCCGTTATCAACGCAGATTTCTCTACAGAAGATTCCATCACCGCCAATGCGGAATCCTCATAAAACGAATCCCCACCAGACGGCGCAGGCGCCAGCTTCACCATACGATAGACTGCAAGCCCGCCAAGGAGCAGACAAATACCTGCTGCCGCAGGAATCCACTTTCGTTTTCCTTTTGGCACATCCGCCGCCTCACTGATATAAGCATCCTGTATCTCATCCAACGCATCCGAAAGCATATCCCGATTCAAATCAGTCATATAAGAAAGCCCTCCTTTTTCAAAAAATTCCGAAGTCTGCTGCGGGTACGGGAAAGACGTACATACACATTATTCTCGCTGAGCCTGGAATACTCTGCAATATCGGAAATTTCATCCCCATACCAATATCTGCGCACAAAAATGATACGGTTCTCCCGATCCAGTGTGCCGAGGAATAAATTGATCAGCTTTCCGAGTTCTTTTGCCTCACATTCCTCTTCCACGAGCATCCGGGACGCCAGACACTCCTCCAACTCGTCCAGCGATGCATCATAATGGCTGTTTCTCTTCCCCGCGGTATTGGCGCGATACTTTGTGATGGAAATATTTCGGACAATCCGGCAGACATACGCCTGCAAAGACACTGGATGCTCTGGGGGTATTGTATTCCAACATCCCATATAAGCATCACTGACACATTCTTCTGCATCCTGCTCATTTTGCAGAATATTCTTTGCAATATGTCCGCACAGTTTTCCATACTTCTTTGCCAGCTCTTTTATGGCCTGTTCCGAGCGCTCTGTGAACAATGCAATGATCCGGCTGTCATCCATTTTCACGCCCTCCTTCCCGCTACACTTATATAGTAGCATTCCGTCAAAATTTCTTACAGATATATTTAGCCGGCAAAAAAGAATCCGAACTGATCCTGCAGAGAACGATGTACAATCTCATTATGACGATCATACGATTCCATGTCCCGCAAAACCGTTCGGATATTGATCTCTCCAAGGCTGAAATACGGCAAACAGCCTTAAAATTGTGAACTTTCATTTTGCTTTTTTATTTTCTTTCCCACAAGGCATATGTATAATAGTAACATTCCATATAGTGGTCACAATAATCTTTTAATTCATAATATTCCGTGAGCACGGAGGGCTGTAACAGTTCTTCCGCATCGCACTGATACGGTTTCCATGAAACCACATATCTGGTTATCTGATCCTTCAAATATTTATCCTGCACCGAAACGATCTTGTCATAATTCAGATTGGTGGAACAAAAATAATAAACGTCGGGGACCTGATCCAGCACGGTATAAATCCCACAATCCAAAAAACCATAGTTTAATATTGTCTGTTCCTCTCCTCCCGCCTGCCGGATCTGCTCCGCAAACCGAAACTGCGGCAATTCAGCCTTCGATACCCCTAAAAGATACGTATTATCACTGATGGGATATCCGGCCACGCTGGAAATCCCTAAAACAACCATAGAAACTGCCATTCCCCAAAAAGGGGATTTCGCAAAATCCGAAAAACAGGTCCATTTCAAAAGCAAGGCGCAGATTGGGAACAATATACCGAATATAGCCAGCGGCAATCCATAATAAGATTGATCAGCTCCACCGATATATTGCCCGGCAGCCAGGCCTCCCGCCATCGCAAACACCGTTATCCTCTCCAGGATTCCGATCTGTGTGATCTTTCCCGGCAAAAACAGATATCCCACAGCGCCCAAAATAATGGGAGCCGTGAACATCAGATTTCCTTTTCGTATCAGAAATGCTTTCGGAAGCACTACAATATTTCTCAACGTTTTACCAAAAGAAAACTTGTCCGTAGGATAACTGTATATATTATCCCACAGATAGGTTCCGAACCACGATGCATATGCATTATGGATCCCGAAGTAGATCAGCCACGGTACTGTCGCCAGAATAACCGCTCCCGCGAAGACCAGCCCCAAATGAATTGCCTCACGCCTCTGTCCTGCCTTCCAAAAATAAAAGACCATGATCAGAAAAAATACAGCATGCGCTCCGACTAATGTAAACTTTGACCAAAACAAGACTCCTGCCAGAAATCCGTTGATGACAACCGTACCCGTTTTTATTTCTCCGGTCTTTAAAAGCCTAAGTATACTATATAAAGCATAAGAAAGCATACTGAGGGAAAATTCTTCCAGACTTCCGCCATGCACAAACGCCCCCGATATCACAATGCCAATACAATAGACCGGCATAAACCATAGCGCAGGCCTCTCCGCATATAAACAGATTGTCCGATACGAAAATACAAGAAACAGAAATAAGCTGATCACTTCCAAGAGAAAAATACCGTAAAAATCACAATGGGATATCAAGTATCCAATTCCATAGAGCAGATATAAATATGGCCCCTTATGATCATACAATTCCGCATAAATGACCCGTCCTCTCACCATACCTTTTCCCATGGTAAAAAAAACATTGGCATCATACCAGTCATTGAACGGGTATAACGGAGAACATTTTGAATAAATGAAAAGCGCAACAAACGCAGAAATTCCACAGACAAGATAACACAGGACCATCCGCCCGGATTGTCCATCAAATAATTTTCTTTCTTTATATTGATTATCTGCCATAAGGTCAACCATCTTTCCCGACAAACTTTTTTTCTATTTATTATACTGTTCCCCCTGTATCCCGTCAAACAGAATTTGATGCTTTTACCTGTCCCTGCCCTTTATTTCTTATAGTCCCTCGATCCACGAGAAAAACTTATCCAGCCCCCGGTTCTCTTTTCTCGTTTCCAAAAACATGCCTGCAGTGTACCAGGAATGCGTATTCTTTCACCTGAAACATTTTTCGATATAATCCAAAATAACTGAAGCTTTCGCGCAGATAATCATTCATTCAACTTCTCCTTACCAAAGAAACGGAATCACCTTATGCTTCACTTTTTTCTTATACTCCTTATATCCCGGCAGTCCTTGTTCCAGTACTGCTTCTTCATTACGGATGCGCTTTGCGATGATCGGAATATAAGCGAGCAGGATCACAAAAGAAATAACAGAGCCAAGCACCAGCGGCATCATCAGAAATAACACCAGCGTACTCATATACATCGGATGACGGACAATCCCGTACAGTCCGGTATCTACAACCTTCTGGTTTTCCTGCACCTCCACTGTACGGGAGAGATAGACATTCTCCCGCAAGACCTCGGCATAAAGCAGATAAGCCCCAAGAAAAAGAACCGCCGCCAGATAAGACACCCATGCAGGCAGCAGGATCCATCCAAAACGATTGTTCAATCCTGCCACTACAAAAGCTGCAAGAAACATGATCCCGCTTAAAGCGATCACCGTTTTTTGCTCCGATTCCTGCTCTTTTGCGTCAAGTCTCTTCCGAAGCAGCTCCGGACTCTTTTTCATCATAATACATCCTGCAATGAACATCGGAATAAACAGGATTCCCATCAGTAGCCAGCCCTGCCAATATGCCAGGGATCCCGCGGGCAGAAACAGCAACACGCCCACCAAAACCAAGCCACTTATAAATTTTATGATTGCCTGCACAAATAACTTCATATCCATTTTTTCAAAAACTCTTTCGCTGTGATCTCTGCTTTCTGCGGATAGGTAAACTCATTTTTCGCTGCAACCGCAGCTGCCAGTTTGCTGAATAGCTCATGCGTATGAATCAATGCATTTTGCACATCTTCTTTCTCATAATGGGCATAGCAGTTTTTCAGTTTATCCAGGATCCACGCATCCGCCCAGCGGTCAAGAAATCTTCCGTCATGCCAGACATCCTTTCCCTCTGTCTGCCAGCAATAAAGTTCTATCATCCGAAGCAGGTAATTCTTCAGATAGCCATCCACACACATCTTTGCCGACCACAGTTCCCCGCGCATCAATTTCTTCGCCGCCCAGATATTGTGGAAATAAAAATCATTTGTCATATTTATAAATTCTTCCTGACTCATCCGGGGACGGGAAACGGATGACTTTACATACTCCCCAATCATGTCGGAATACCCTGCCTGATCATACAGGATATGATATCCCCGGTTCATCACCCACTGCGCCACACCCATTTTCACCGCATTCGTAAACTGCTCCGGCGTGAATAGAATCATATCCACATCTTTGTCTTCCTCATAGATCATGCGATACTCTTTGCCACCACCCAGCGTGGGCTCGACAAACGCAATGCTTATCTCACCAAACTTTGCCGGATACTCTCCTGAATACCACCGCTCCGGAGCATCGGTCACAATGATCAGATCCAGATCCGAATATTCATCTGCCTTTACGGTCTGTCTGGTGGTCGACCCGATGGCGATCACCGCTTTTATCGCAGGATCGCCCTCGGCATCATAAAGAATATTCTTTTTGATGTCACAAAATCTGTCCGTCATTGTCTGCATAAGCAATGTTCCCATACGCTTACAGAATGCATCTATCTCTTTTTCCAACAGGCGAAATACATTTGCCACTAAGTATCCATCCGCTACCGCATGATTCATACGAACCGATATCGGCATCAAGAATCTCCCATTCTCCTCACGATATTTTCCCCAGTTAACGATCGGCAGAAAATAAAGAAAGCCATCCGGCAGTTCAATATTCAGCGAATCATAGGACAGCCAGGAAATATAGGATGCGTCAAACCAGTTCGGATGATTTTCCATATCCAGTCCATACTCCCTCGTCAGCTTTGCCTTCTCAAGATCATCGACAACATCTCTGTAGAATATCTCATAATCCGGATCGTAGCTTGTATATACCGGTGTGCAGGTCTCGGTATCCTCATGGAAAACATACTGCGTAGGATTGATCACCTCATAGCAGATCAGTTCATCTGTCTGCCAGAGATACCCCATCCTGTAATCATCCCGTGAATTCAATACCTTAGAAAGGATATACAGGAAATTGATATAAAACTTTGTACCACTCTCCTTCGAACATTTCACAAGCTCCGTCACATCAACCCTCGCTGTCATGGAAGTCGAGCACTTGCAATCCTCTGTAAAATGTCGGTATACACCTTTCCTGTAATAGTTTTCTTTATCTATGATTCTGTAGTTCATACCGCTACTTCCTTTACCTGATAAGCCATGGGCGTGATCTTTTGCCCCGTATAATCCGCTTTCACTGCTTCAAACCATCTCCCACAAGCGTCCTGGTTTCCATCCGTCTTTTCCACTCCTGCCTGGTCAGTCTTGTAATATGCTCCGTACGGATATCATTCATCAGCTTCCAATGGATATCCTTTTCCGTGTGATGATAAGTAAAGCCGCATTTTTCCTGAGCCCGCTTGGATTTCTCGTTTCCCTCGAAGTATCCGCACCATAGGCTCTGAAGTCTCAGATCGACAAAAGCGTGACGGATCAGCTCCCTGACCGCTTCCGGGATCAGTCCCTGTCCCCAGAAAGGCACACCAATCCAATATCCGATTTCCCCTTCTGTATCCGGAAGTCCGATATTGCTTTTCTCTCCTATCAATACTCATCTTAAGACTCATCATATCGAGCAACAGTATAGCTAATATTCATTAGCATGTCAAGCAGTCATGCCTGAAAACACAGGCTTTCAGACATTCATTCCGTCAGGCACTTTTGTCTCTGCTTCCGGCGTATACAGCCTGCTCAGATAGATGCAATATCCGATCGCAGTGACTATCGTTACCCCGATATAGATCCAGTCTGCCAGCTCGTTATCCGCACCATAGAGCGAGAACACGTCAGTCAAGGCGTGCGCTATGATACACGGGATCAGGCTGCCGCTCTTATAGAATACCATTGTAAGGATGAATCCCCAGCTGATAGCAAAGATGATCTGCATCACAGTTTCAAAACTTGCCTGCCCTGCAAACAGGTTCACGATATGACCTATACCAAATGTTACTGCGGAAACAATGATCGCCGGAGCGGCTTTTCCGTTTCCAAGCATCGCCTTGAACAGGAATCCCCTGAATATCATTTCCTCCACAAAACCAACAAGGATCATAGATAAGGTTGCCAAAATAAGTTCTGCACCCTTGTAGGAAAGCGAGAATCCGTCCCAGAGATTTCCGGTAGCCAGTACAAACATCGGTATAAAGAACAGATATTTTTTCATATTCTTAGGAAATCCGTTAAGCCCGTACTTTACCTCAAGATGGTTTGACCTGACAAATGCGGTTATTCCAGCGGTAAACACGATCATTGCAAGCAGCCACCAGGCACTTCCATAGCCGAACTGTCCCTTGATTGGAGCCATGACCACGCAATATGCCACAATCCACAGGACAGCAAAAAGAACCTCTTTCTTTTCGTAGAATTTACGCATTTTCACATCCCCTTTCTTGAAACAACCATGCCGAAGAATACATTTTCAAGCAGCTTCCTGATCTGCTCTTCATCGTATTCCATGGAGTTATTAGCCAGAAGACTGGCAAGCCCATGTGCCACGCAAAAGAATGTCAGAAACATCTCCCTTGCCTGCTCTGTACCCACCTTCAGACCGCTTGCCATAACTTCCAGAATCCCGGACAGTCCCGGATCACGCAAAAGCGCTCCGATATCTTTCCCCCCAAACTTATCTGTCTGGAAAAGAAAGCGAAACAGATTCTTTTCCTCATGTCCGAACCTGACATAATTCAAACCCAGCGCAAGCATCGGATTCTCATCCGTTTCTTTTGGCATGATGTATTCCGTATGACACCTATCCGCCATCTCATAAGCCGCTTCCCGGATCTCATCCACGGTCTTAAATGTATAAAGCACCGGTTGTGTAGAACAGCCCAGATATTCAGAAATCGTTCTGGCATTCAAATTCTCATGGCCTTTCGCCCTGACCACCTCAAAGGACGCATCCGCAACCATCTTTTTCGTTATCTTTACTTTCGGTGGCATATCCTCATCTCTCCATTTCATTCCGGTCGGCGCAGAGCAATCGTCCACCGAACGATTTGCGCCTTTTTATAATTATCGTTATATAATCCTTATTATATTATAATTTCCCGAGTTGTCAAGAAACCCGATCAAAAAAAGAACCGGTGTCACCCGATCCTTTTCTCTGATCTATTTTTACATTTCTACTTTAGTACTTTTAAAAAGACTTCTCTGACATATAGTTCCATATATCCCACACCTTTCTCATTTTAACAAGGATATCACACATTCTCTGATAAGGCAATTTAACATTGCAGTTTTTTAATTTTTTTAAATTTCTGCAACGTTAACGCCTGTTTTCTATAAAATAAGAGCGCGTTTTAACAGGCAAACGACCTCTATTCCGGTCGTCCATGCAGTATAGATGCTTATATCATACTGTTATATCATGCCGTTATCTCATACCGTTCCCTCATACAGTACCTTGTCTCCAATTTCAACACGCTTCACGCCCTGCTCCTTTTTCCGGTTGAAATTAAAACTCAGCATATATCCGGTTTCCAGTTTCCAGTATTCCAGATATTCCAGGATCTGTGCCTCTCCCTCAGCATTGTAACGCTCACCACGCCAGATTTTCAGCTCTATGATATACTGTTTTCCCAGATAATCCACGATTACATCCGTGCGGGTCTGATCCCTAGTCTGGGCCTCGATATAGTAATTGCCTGTCCCGTTGATGATCGGCTTTAAGTAAAGCAGGAACTGTTCCCTGCCGTCTTTTTCCTTGAACTTATCTACAAGCGGCCCGCAGACCTCCGTATAGGTATCGATAAACCGCTCGAGGATCAGACGCATATTCAGCTTTCCGTCTTCCACGAATTGATTTTTTGCAAGCTGACCTTCTTTGGAAAACACGTTACTCTTTAATTCTTCGTCCGAGAGGAAAAGATTATAGAGCATCGTTTCGAAAATTCTGTTCGAAATCCGCACCATATTATGATCATTTCGGATCAGACCATACATCTGCATTTGTACAACGGCATCCTGCTGTGCATTCCATGTGATTCTTGCACCTTCCATGAGAATACTGCGGATGGATGCCTTCAATTCCGGATAGTTATTCAAATTCTTTGTCAAAGACTGGAACAGTGTGTTGTTTTCGGCAAGTATCAGTTTCACCGCTTCATCTATCCCGTTCCGCGTCCATGCCTCTGAAATGCTCATCATTTTGGACACTTCCATATCAATGAGCTGACAGATCCGGCTCACCAGGAAAGGATATCCGTTCGTGTAATCATGGATGATCTCCGCAATCTGCTCCGTGTTCATCCCCGTATGATGATCCGCTTCATAATCGTCAAGCATCCCCCGTATACCGTCCTTGGAGAAACTCATATCAATCGAAAAGTCGGTGGCTATGTTCCATGGGCTGTTTTCTTTCGCCTGTGCATCATCGCGAATTTTACTCTTCAGGTGCTTTACATCCGTCACACCTGCAAGGATAACGGATTGAAATGTCTTTATCCCTTTGGCATCTCTGTTAATATAATTATCACGCAGTTGTGCCAGGAAATCCAAGAACACCTGATTGTTCGTCGCACTGTCCACCTCATCTATGATCAGTACAACTTCTTTTTCGGATGCATCGCACCATTCCAAAAGCACATCAAAGAGATCGCCCAATTTGGTTTTACTCTCCGAACCGGCAAACAGATTATCTATTTCCACCTTTATCTCTGCCGGGATATCTTGCTTTCTGCGGAATTCCCTGCGCAATAATCTGCAAAACTCTCTTACAAAAGACGGTTCGTCCGCAAAACCCGCATTTCCTATCCCTTCAAAACTGGTACTGATTACCGCATATTCTTGATCTAAAGCGCCTGCAAGTGCTGTCAGCGTCGTGGTCTTCCCATACTGCCTCGCCCTGTTGATCGTGAAATATTTTCCCGCATCCACAAGCTTTTTGATCTCTTTTACACGCTCTGTGAGATCGACCATATAATGTTTTGCCGGAATACAGACAGCTGTCGTATTAAACTCTCTCATTTTACTTCTCCCTCACACCAATTATCCACCCGCTTCAACAGACAAACGACCTCTATTCCGGTCGTCCACGGGAACTGATCCACCGCTACAGCTTTTTCCACCTGATAGCCCCCCGCCAGGAATGTATCCAGATCCCGCACCAGGCTGGTAGGCTTGCAGGAAATGTAGACGATAAGGTCTACTCCGTAGGAGATGATCTTGGGCAGTGCTTTCGGATGAATCCCGTCCCTGGGCGGATCCAAAATGATCAGATCCGGCTTCTCCTCCACCTCATCCAGCACCTTCAGCACATCCCCCGCAATAAACTCACAGTTGTCCAATCCGTTCTCCCGGGCGCTCCTCTTTGCCGCCTCCACGGCCTCCTCCACAATCTCCACACCAATCACTTTTTTCGCCACCGGTGCCATGAGCTGAGTGATCGTCCCTGTACCGCTGTACAGATCAAATAGGATCTTGTCTCGTTCACCGGGCTGATCTGCCCCTGCATTCAGATCCCCCACATATTCCCGCGCCGTCTCATAGAGTACCTCAGCGCTATGGGAATTGGTCTGGAAAAAGGAAAAGGTGGATATCTTAAACCGCAGCCCTAAGAGCTCCTCATAGAAATAATCTTTGCCATACAGGATGTCCGTGCGGTCACTCTGCACCACATCGGCCACCGAATCATTCACAATATGTAAAATGCCGGCAAATCTGCCCTGCAGGCGCCCGGCCTGCTCATCCGTCTCCTGCAGCGCCAACAGTTGTTCCAAAAAGCCCTGTAGCAATGTTCCCTCATCCTCATAGACACGCTGCCCGTCGTTCTGCCCGCCGCTCTGCCCATACTGTGAGCTTGTCACTAACGCCACCAGAATCTCACCGGTCTTGGATGCCTTTCTTACCAGCAAATGCCGCAGGTAGCCCAGATGTGTCAATCGATGAAAAAAAGAAATGCCCCGATCAGCGAAATACTCTCTGGTCACCTTCAGGATCAGTCGGTAATCTGCATCCACAATCCTGCAGTCGTCTACCGTCACCAGGTCATAAAAACTGCCTCTTTTGTGCATGCCAAGGGCAAGAGGACCATCCTTGTATTCATCGCCAAAAGAAAATTCCATCTTGTTGCGGTATTCGTAAGCCACAGGGCTTCCCTTAATGCCTTCATAACTCCATTCGCCCTGTCTGCCTTCCAGGACGCCGTCCAGCAGACGTTTTACCTGTGCAGATTTGATCTTCAATTGTTCTTCATAGGGAAAAGAAAGATAAGTGCACCCGCCACATAAGCCAAAATGGGAACACGGACTTCCGGTTTCCAAAGGTGAATGTTCCAACACCTCTAAAAGCCTTCCTTCCGCCTTCCCTTTGCGCACTTTATTGACAGAGAATCGAACTTTCTGACCGGGCAGGCACATCTTTACCACCGCGGTCTCCTCTCCCACCCGGACAATGCCCTTCCCGGGAAAATCGACACGCTCCACGATGCCCTCATATACCTGTCCTTTTTTCATATTTTAGTTCTCTCCCTCATCCTCAAAGAAATCTTCGTCGTCATCCTCAAAATCATCAAACATATCATCATCGAAATCAGACAGATAGTCGGGATGGAAATAACGATATACTGCATATACGATACCTGCTGCCGCAGCAACTGCTCCGACGATAGCCAGGATCATAAGAACTGTATTGAACTTCTTCTCCGCCTGCTCTTCCTCTTTTTTCTTGCCGAGAATCTCACTCAATTTCAGTTCATTTGCCAATTCCAATGCCTTTTCAAACTTATCCATAGTAATACCTTCCTTTCTTTGTAGGTGGTCTTAAATAGCATACCACATTTTGCAGAAAAATACTATCATTTCTCTTATAATTTTTTTAACTTTGCAAACGAAGCATACATGATCTTCTGCCCTGCCTGATCAAACTCCACCGTCACCTTGTAATCTCTCGGTTCCTCCAAAATATCTTTCACGGTTCCTGCACCGTACTTTACATGCTTCACCCGATCACCGACAGTATATTCCAAGACCCCCGGAGCAGCTGTCTGAATCCCTTTCTGGATTCCCGCCAGCTGGTTCAGATCCCCGATTCCTTTTGCGATAAAGGGCTTTGCTGACTGATAGGATTTTTCCGCTCTGGGAAGCGCTTTCGGCATGACTTTCTGATAGACTTCCGAAGCCCGCTTCGTCCCCGGTATGGTATTGTCCATCAGCTCCGAAGGGATTTCCCGCACGAAACGGCTGATGGCGTTGTATTGGGTCTCCCCGCGGATCATGCGCATCCGGGCACAGGTGAGTGTCAAGTCCTCCTTGGCTCTCGTAATGCCCACATAAGCCAGCCTGCGCTCTTCCTCCATGTCCTCCGGCGCATCTGTCTTGATCGTCATATAGCTGGGAAACAACCCATCCTCCATGCCGGTCAGATACACGGAGGAAAACTCCAATCCCTTGGCAGAGTGCAGCGTCATCAGCAGGACCTTGTTGTCCCCTTCTTCCACATTGTCGATATCCGCCACCAGTGCGATCTCCTCCAGAAACTCAGAAAGACTGATTTCATCATGGGTTTCCTCATAAGCTACCGCCTTAGTGATCAATTCATCCAGGTTAGCCAGCCTGTCCTCCGCCGATTCGTCATCCTGATCCCGCAGATAATCCTCATAACCGATATGTTCCATCACGGCCTGGATCATCCCCGCAATACCATAGGATTCTCTCCCGCTTCGAAACACCTGGATCATATTGACAAACCCTTTGATCTTGGTGGCTGCTTTGCCCAATCCCGGCACATCGTCCGCCATACACATGGCGTCATACAGGCCGAGATCCCGCACCTGCGCATAATCGGCAAGCTTCTCCACGGATGCGGCACCGATACTGCGCTTCGGCACATTGATGATCCGCCTGAGCGCCACCTCATCCCGGGCATTGTCTATGGTTTTCAGGTAGGCCAGTATATCCTTGATCTCCGCTCTGGCATAGAAATTCACACCGCCCACTACACTGTACGGAATTCCCTCCACCACCATGCGTTCTTCCAGCAGTCTCGCCTGGGCATTGGTCCGAAACAGCACCGCACAATCGCGATAGTCCTGTTCGCCCTCCCGCACCTTTTTCCGGATGTCATCCGCTACATACTCTGCCTCCTCATAGGCATTGTCGAACTGGCGCAGATGCAGTCGGTTTCCCGCTCCGTGATCCGTCCACAGGGCCTTATCCTTCCGGCCCACATTGTTGCGGATCACCGCATTGGCAGCATCCAGAATATTTTGGGTAGACCGGTAATTTTGCTCCAGCTTGATGACTGTGGCCTCCGGATAATGCAGTTCAAAATCCAGAATATTGCGGATATTTGCACCGCGAAATTTATAAATGGATTGGTCGTCATCTCCCACCACGCAGAGATTCCGATACTTGTCCGCCAGCAGCCGGATCAACTCAAACTGCGCCATGTTGGTGTCCTGGTACTCGTCCACCATTATGTATTTAAAACGATCCTGATAAGCGTTCAGCACATCCGGACAATTTTTGAAAAGTTCCACCGTCTTCACGATAATATCGTCGAAATCCAGTGCGTTGCTCTTTTTTAAAGTTTCCTGATATTCTCTGTAGGCCTTCGCCACAATCTGCTTATGAAAATCGCCCACAGCCTTGACCTCATACTCCCGCACATCGATCAGGTCGTCTTTTGCCGAGGAGATGGAAGCTAACAGGCTCCGCTCCTTATAGGTCTTGGTATCAATGTTCAGGCGCTTGCAGACGCCCTTCATCACCGTCTTCTGATCATCCGTGTCATAGATAGTAAAACTGTTGTCATAGCCCAGATTGTCAATATGTCTGCGCAGGATGCGCACGCAAGCGGAATGGAAGGTACTGACCCAGATCTGATCCGCGCCAAACCCCACGATCCGATCCACCCGCTCCCGCATCTCCTCAGCCGCCTTGTTGGTAAAGGTGATGGCCAGAATATTCCAGGGGTTGACGCCCATCTCATCGATCAGGTAGGCGATTCGGTGGGTCAGTGTCCGCGTCTTGCCGGAACCGGCCCCCGCTAACAGCAATACCGGTCCTTCTGTCTGACAGACTGCCTCTTTCTGCTCTTTATTCAAAGTGTCATAAACGCTCATAAATAAGATTCCTTTCTAAGACTCTTTCACAGAGCTGAAATTCCACACGCGCAGATTAAACTCTATGATCGGCGTGTCACAGTAAATACATTTCTTTGCCCCCAGCCCCGGCAGAGGCGCGCCACAGTTAGGACAGTTCAATGCCAATCCGGTGTCCAGCGTATTTTCCACAAAATCTCTGTCCTGAATATAGACAAGCTCCACATTGTACCTGGCCTGTTCCTTCCTATCCGTGTACCCGCTTGTAACCTGCCCGTCCTTTTCTACATAGTGAATATATTCCACGGAAGACTGTAGAATCACACTGCATCTTCCTTTTATTTTCCGATATTGATTGATCTCTGTTCTATGTACATGAATTCGCTCAAAATGCTCTCTTTGATTCTGGTCCCGAAGCATCTGGATCCGCATTTCCAGATTCTCTTTCAACTCCGGGAGTCCCTCCGTCAGCAGGGAAGCGTTGCTGTTTTCAATGCTCTGCAGATAAGATGTCAACACATTTTCCGCCCGCGTCCTCATCTCATCATAGTGAAACTCGGGAAAATCCTTCATGATCTGCGGCAGATAGAGATTGGTAGCAGACGCCACCGATTTAGGTGTGCTGGCGCTCTCCAGCTCCGCCTTCTTCATCCCCTCGATGGGATTATCCGTGCCAAACAATGCCCGGGAATAACTGGTCACCGTGCTGTGCACTTTTTGATACGCTCTGTATACGCTGACTATAATAGTCAGCACTATTGCAAGAATGAGAACCAATATTACGATCATTCCAATCATCTTTGCGCCCATGATCTTCCTCTCCTAAACAACAATCTGGCAGGCAAAAAATTGCCTGCCAAATCGCCAATGCTTTTTCTGCATCAATTCTGATCCATATCCGTCATTTATACTCTGTCATTCTCGTCAAACACGTCTCCGCACTCAGGGCAGAATTTGGGCGGATGTGCAGGATCCTCAGGCTCCCATCCACACTTATCGCACTTGTACAAAGGTGCGCCTTCCGGCTTCTTTGCACCGCACTCGGTACAGAACTTGCCTTGATTTACCGTACCGCAGCTGCAGGTCCAGCCTGCATCAGCGGGTTTGGGCTGACCGCACTCTTCACAGAATTTGCCGCGGTTATCCGCCTTGCCGCATGCACAGGTCCAACCGAGAACCGGCGCCTGGGAAGGTGCCTGCATCTGAGGATTGCCGCCTGCCTGACCGACAAACCCTCCCTGCATATTCATCTGCTGCGCGTTCATCTGATTCTGTGCATCCATCTGATACAGTGTATTTGCATTCATACCGCCTGCCATGCTCGCCATATTCATACCGGCAAACGCCATCATGGGACCGGTTGAGGTATTGGAGGCGGCAGCCTTCATTGCCTCTGCCTGTGCAGCTGTCAAATGAGCGGCAGCCATGCCGGGGTTCTTTAAGACTGCCTGCTGCTGCAGCTCATTGAGTCTCTTTCTGTCCTCCTCAGGAATAGAAGGCGGTGACATGGTCATGCTGACCACTTTGATACCGCGCAGGTTGGTCCATTTCTCCGACAATTCTTCGTTCAACAGATCCGCCAACTCACCCACATGACCTGGAATCTGGCTGGGGCGCACGCCCTGCTCACCAATCTTGCTCAGTGCAGGCTGCAATGCCTGAACCAGCTCTGCTTTCATCATGCCGGTAAGCTCGGAGCGCTTAAATTCATCGGACTTATTGCCGGACACATTCTTGTAGAATATGATAGGATCCACAATCTGAAAAGAATATTCACCGTTACACTTCAACAGGGTATCCATATCCAGACCGATATTATTATCCACAATACGGAAGGTAACCGGCGTAGGAGTACCGTAAAAATTGCTCTTGATCTCCTTGATGTTGAAGAAATAAACTCTCTGATCCTTCATAGTATCACCGGCACCACTGATACGTCTTCCGAAGAGTTTGAAAGTATTCTTTACATTCTCACCCAGCTTTCCCGTAAAGATACTGGGCTCTGTAGATGAATTAAACACAAATTCGCCGGGATCTGCACAGAGTTCCACGATACCGCCCTGATCTACAATGATCATACATTGTCCTTCATTGACAGCAATGATGGACCCGTTGGAAATAATGTTGTCGAGACCCTTATTATTCCCGTTGGTGCGCTTCTGCCCTTTCACCATCAATACATCATCAGAGAGAGAATCACAGTAGAAATACTCTCGCCACTGGTCAGCCAGTATGCCGCCCGCAGCATCTTTTACCGCTTTAAGCAATCCCATTTCGCATATCCTCCGTTAAAATATTTTGGTAGAACACTATTCCATTTCATTTTATCAAATTTCTGCAATTCTCTCAACTGTTTTTAAAAAAATATTGGCGATCGCTATTTTGCTGCCGCTTTCCTTGCAAAATCGGTGTTTACCAGATCGGCATAAGGCACTTTTTGCTCCAGCACCTTTGCATCCAGCAGGATATTTTCCAACAGTTCAAAACTCTCCTCTGCAAAGATCAGGTCCTGCTTCCAGGTGTCCTGGGCATGATACCGGTCCACGATTTTGGTCAGAGTGTCTTTTTCTGTCTCGGCAAACTGCGGTGCGATCACTTCGGCAATTTCCGCGGAGGTATGCGTGTTCACATAATCCATGCCCTTCTGCAGTGCATTTGTGAATGCCTGAATGACATCCGGATGCGCTTCCAGATAGCTCTTTTTGGCAGAAAATGACGTATAGGGCACATAACCTGAGTCCTCCCCCAGAGACGCCACTACATAGCCGTCACCTTTTGCTTCCAACAATGTTGCATGGGGCTCAAATTCCACTGTAAAATCCGCGTTACCGCCGGAAAAAGCAGCCGCCGTAGAACCGAAATCAATACTCTGGTCAATGGTCAGATCGGTTTTGGGATCAATATTGTTCTTCTCCAGAATGAACTCAAACACCATCTCCGGCATGCCGCCTGCTCTGCCGCCCAGCACGTTCTTCCCCTTCAACATACTCCAGTCGAAATTTTCGATGGGCTCCCTTGCAACCAGAAAATTTCCCGCCCGCTGGGTCAACTGGGCAAAGTTTACAACATAGTCCGTCGTACCGCCCGCATAGGTATAAATACTGCTCTCGCAGCCCATGAAACCGATATCGGCCTCTCCGGTCAGCACGGCGGTCATCGTCTTATCCGCGCCAAATCCGGTCACCAGTTCCAGGTCAATGCCGTTCTCCGCAAAATAGCCTTCCTCGATTGCCACATACATCGGCGCATAAAAGATTGAATGTGCCACTTCATTCAAAACCACTTTTGTCTGGGCTTTTCCTCCATCCTTTGCCGGTTTCCCGCATCCCGCAAAGGACAGGGCGATCAGCGCTGCACTCAAACTGAGTGCCATCACTTTTTTCCATATTTTCATAATAAAATCAGCCTCCGATTTTTACTGCTTATGAATTTATGGTATGTGGCAGCACAAAAAAGGTGCCTGCATCAGCAGACACCTTTTACACTTTACTTACAGATTCGCTTTGATCTTCTCGATCATCTCTGCATATTCCGCATCCGTCAGGAACGTTTTGCCGGGATTCATCTCAAATACCCCGCCCCACTCTGCCTGATCCTTATACTTGGGACAGAGATGCATGTGAAGATGACAGCCTGTATCTCCATATGCGCCGTAATTGAGTTTATCCGGATGGAACGCCGCGTGAATAGCCTTTGCCGCACGGTTCACATCTGCAAAGAATTTATTTCTCTCTTCCTCACTGATATCTACGATCTCGCTGACATGATCTTTGTAAGCCACGATACATCTGCCGGGGTGCGTCTGCTCCTTGAACAGGATCAAGGTAGAAACCTCCAGATCACAGATATAAATACCGAACTTGTCCAAAAGTTCTCCTCTCATACAGTAACCGCAATTTGCATCTTTCATCTTATACTCCTATCCGTCCGCTCGACAACGGACCCGTTCTTATTTACACTGATACCATTGTATGCCCTTTTTGCCAATTTGGCAAGCGGTATCATTTATCCTTCCGGGGGTTTTCATTCCGCAATTCATCGATCATCCGCTCGATCATCAGCTTCTTCTCATACACATCAAAACTGAGTAGGCAGATGAACGCAAACTTCTGCAAAAACTCTCTGTCCTCCTCGGGGATCTCTCCAAAGGTCTTTAAGGACTGTTTATATTTTGCGGTCACATCCTTCTTTAACAGCTCGATCTGCTCATCCTCCATACCGAAGATTTCTTCATAGAGCTGTTCCAAGCCAAAATCCGCTTCATTGCCAAAATACTTCTCCGTGATCGGCTGCAGCAATGTCTGTATATCGCTGATGGACATGATCCCCTTATAGTAATAGATAAAGATCAGCAGCAGTACATGCTCCTTGGAGTACTTCTTCTTTACAGGCGGCGGAAGCAGATCATTCTTTGCATAATTATTGATCATCGTCTTGGTCAGGATCTTGTCTTCCCCGGGATTCCTCAGACCGCCGCGCAGTCTGTTATCCATAAAAGTTGTCACCTGATCCATATAGAGATCAATATTGGGAATGTCCGCAGCCTTAATATATCCCAAGCTATCCAAAGTGCCCAGTATTTTATTTAAAAGTTCTTCCGTATTTTCAGCCAATTTTCCCCTCCTTGAACCCGCTCTGCAGGTTCCGTATATTGCATTATGCAATCGCACCTTATATTACAGTATATAGTATTTAAAACTACATATCAACTATTTTTTGTATTTTTATGTATTTTTTTCATATAGCTTGTCTCTTTACTTTAAAGTTTTAATGTGATAAAATAAAATGAAGCGAAGCTTCATTTCAACGAGGAAAACACGAAGTGTTTTTCGAGTCTGACTTTTAAGCGATGCTTAGTTTCGACAAGAAAACAGATGAGGTAACCGTCTATGAATAAAAAAATCAAGACCGAAGCTGTCGATTTTATGTTTGAAGCAATTTTAAGTTTGGAAAACAGGGAAGAATGCTATGCTTTTTTTGAGGATCTGTGTACTGTGAACGAATTGCTCTCCCTCTCCCAGCGCTTTGAGGTTGCGGCAATGCTCCGTGATCATAAAACATACCTCGAGATTGCAGAGAAGACAGGAGCCTCCACAGCAACCATCTCTCGGGTAAACCGTTCTCTGAATTACGGAAACGACGGATATGAGCTGGTATTCCAAAGAATGAAAAAAGATACTCCGAATTAAAAAAATTCAAATTAAAAAACTCCGTTGCCGACTAATCGTTGCAACGGAGTTTTCTTTCTCATTCTCATTTCTTATTGCTTTTCGTCTTCGTTCTGTTCTTTCTTCTTTTTCCCAGCCAGAACACAGATCACAGCAAGCGCTGCCACAGCAACCACACCGCCAACTACCATGCCTGTCGAAGATCCGCCATTGTCAGCATCGCCACCTCCGGCAGAGCCTTCTATCTGCTCTACCGGCATAGGCTTTGCATTTACAACCGTCGTTGCTACAGGCTGTTCGGAAATAGCCTTGCCCTTGGTGATAATCGTTGCACCGGCATTCGCAGGAGCATCTGCGGAGATGACCAACAGATCATGCATATCGATCGTACCGTCTGCATTTCTGGTAGGGCCTACAGATACATCCGTGCTGACAAACCATGCGGAAGATGCCTTCACTCCCTTGTTATTGTAAGAAGCTGCGCCGTCAAAAAGATAATTATCGGCACTCTTAAGGGAATACAACACGCCATTGCTTGCGCCCAGTTCTCCGATCGTGCTACCGTTATCTGCGATGGACAGCATACCGGAAACCACCCATGCCTTTTTATTGGAAGTTCTGGTATAAAGGCTCAGATTATATGCTTTTCCGTTCAGAGAGTTATTATAGGCCGTACATCTGGTCACTTCACAATCCGGGCAGGAGTTACTGGTAATACCCTTTGCATAATTGTTGAAGGATACGCTGTTGATCAGCTTATGTCCGCCATACATGTTCTCGCCGCCGAGTTTGAAGCCGTTACCCTCTCCAAACTCTACACTTGGATCTGTCGGATCATCCGTTGTCAGGAAACCGTTGCTGTAAGCCACGCAGTTTTCAATGGTAACCGCACCGATCGGACCGGTGGTCGACTTTGCATACAGATCCCAACCGTCGTCGATATTGTTATGGGAAATACAACCGTAGAAAGAATTTCCTTCTCCGCAGGTCAGTTTTGCCGCAAATCCATCCGCATCATTTCTTGCCGTATCACAGCAATCATACGCATCACAGTTCTTGATCAGGTTATTGCTGGGCCACATCTTAGCATCATTGTATTCTCCGCCATTACGGCTGATCTGCAGACCGGAATTGCCCACATTATGGATCACGCACATTTCAACAATATTATTGTTGCCGCATACGCTGATTCCTTTTGCAATGCCATCCGTTACTTCAAGACCAAATACATGCCAGTAGCTGCCCACGATAGAGAGCAGAGAGGAAGAACTTGCATTGTTACTGCCGGAGATCACAGCCTTTCCTGTATTTTCTGCCATCAGTGTGATCATGGCATCTTCTCTGCCGTTTACATTTCTGCCGATCACATAATCTCTGTCCGGAGCATAGGTTCCGTCCATCATGATAATGACCTGCCCGGGCTGCGCGTAGTTCAAAGCAGTCTGAAGATCAAAAGGATTCTCCTTCGTGCCCACCCCGGTTGCTTTTCCGTCCGGGGAAACATACATAGTTTCTCCTTCCTTTCCAATCTGGTGAAGTGTGATCTCAACATTTCCCGTCATTTCTTCGGTGCTCGCAAGGTTTTCCGTACCCGCATCCGGTTTGAAACTATAGCTATAGCTGTTCTTGCCGTCCTCTAGTGTCACGGGAAGTTTCACATACTTGCCGCCCTGAAGCTTGATCTTTTCATCTCCCACGCTCTGACCGGCTGCTGTCTTCACAGAAAGCTCACCCGGAACATTTGCCGCTGCGATCAACTCGATATTCGCAGTACCTGCGGTTTCGCTGTTAAAGAATCTCATCTCCGGATAAGTCAATACAACCGACTCACCCTCCACCTTTCCGGCGCTCTTTTCAAACTGGATATCGGAAACCTCCACACCGACCTTACGTGCGGACATTACACCCACACATACGGATCCGTCGTCCATTTTCATCAGGGAGTCCGTACCGTCAAACGTAATGGTTTCACCTGCCCCTTTCATGCTGGCTACATACTGGGTATTCGTCTTTTCCAGCGAATAAGTGAAAGTATCTCCCACCGCTACACTGTCATCCTTATTTGAGACAGAAAAGCGATCCGTGCTTCTGAGATTTCTCTCATCTCCTGCCACATTGGTGGTATCAGCGGTGGTATAGCCGGTTACCAGTCTCGCCCCATGAGAATGATAGCCGCCGCCTTTCATCTTGTACTGTCCGACTGCAACAGAGTTAAAATATTTGGTATCCTTGGAGCCCAATCCCTCCATATCCGTTGCGTAGATGCCGTACCCGGTCTGGTTATCCGGACCGTCCTTAATATCCGTTACGGTAAAGGTAGCTGTCAATTTAAAGTTTTCCGTATTCGGATCAATTTTTGTGTAGTAGTAGAAAATACCGTCCTCGGAATCCGCCACTTTTCCATTTGTTGCAGACGCAAACGCCACCGTACCGCCGCCGTTGCTCACATTCTCCGTTAAAGTAGCCTCCTTGGCACTCTTGATCTCAATCTCTTTTCCGTTTACGGTCGCCACACCGCTGGTCGCAGAACCGAAACAAGCCACATACCACTGCTGTTCAGGCGCTCCCACAACAAAATCTTTGCTGTCCTGGGAAACCTGGTCATCTTTATAGGCTTTGACCTGAACGGTATATGTTTTACCGTCTTCCAGTCCTTTTAATGTATAACTGCCGGCTTTGGCATCCATATCCGAAGCCGCCTGCAGCTCCCCGCCCTGCGGTCCGTAAGAAAGTTCAAACTTATCTACGTCAATATTGAGCCAGTCTACATACACCTCTCCGCTGCCACGATTATCGATCCACTTGATCTCCGGAGCAGAAAGGGGAATCCGGTAACCTTGATATTTCTGAGTCGGGCTGGACTTATCCGCACAACCGGTTCTGGAGGACACCACCTTCAGCTGAAGATCTCCCTCTACATTCGGCGCCAACGTAACTTTCTCTCCTTCATAGGGAGCGCTGGTCACTTCAAAACCGTCCTGCAGGACAAAGACTCTGACCATATCAGCGCCTTCCACGCCTACAACCGCATCTACATCCACATCCAGTGTTCCCTCTTCATTCAGTTCCACACTGGTGATCTTAGGCGATGCTACACTGTCCCATGCAGGTCTCTTCTGAGGTGCCTCGGCATGACCGGTGAATTCACCCTTTACATAATATACATTGATACCGTTATCACAACGGAACTGATACATACCGGATGTCGTCACCTTATATTCAAACGGTTCCAGTACCCCATCTTCCCCAGCGGAAGTGGGAGCCGCATACTCCTGTCCATCCACAAGTACCCGCCCGTCATCATATAATCCCAGCTTACGGTTTGCTTCGCTGCTGTTTGCACTCAACATGTAAACCTGCACTGTACCGGGGCCCGGCGCAAAAAAATTAATGGTTCTGTTATTATCTTCCGTTGCGCCGCCGGACTTCAGTCTACGGGTAAAATTCAATGTTCCATCCGCTGATTTCTTATTGTTTGCGTCCACTGTATAACTACGGCTGGAAGATGCGATCAGTGTAAAATCGCCGAAAATGGTTTCCATCTTGATCTCGCCTTCCGGAAGCGTGCTGGCATTAAACTCAATGACTGTTTTCTCCTCATCCGCAAAAACGGTTGTCGCAGGTGCTGCAAACAATCCGGCTGTAGTGCCTCCGCATACCATGCTGAAGGCAAGCATACCCGCCATAAACTGTGCCCCTGCGCGCCGGATCATACTTTGGGGTTTCTTTTTCAAATGCATTTTGGTTCTCCTCTCTATCCTTTTTATGTCATTGTTTCTTATGTACCTCTTACGTCGTTGCTCCCTGTGTTGTTGATTCCTGAGTCAATACTTCCTGTGCCGGTGCTTCCTGCGCCGCTTCCTCCCGTGGCACATCCGTTTCCGCCGGTACAGGTGCATCCTGCAAGCTGTTCTCCACTTTTGACATCGGTGCCGCATCCTTTAACACTTCATCCATTGCTGCCTTTGCGGAATTCTTACTGGCATTTGCCGCTTTTTCCGCCAAAGCCGCTGCTTTTTTGTCCGGCTCTGCCGGATCCATACTGCATTTTCCCTGAAAAACAGCATGCTCATCGATCACGATGACCGCAGTCTGGATGTCTCCCAGTACTTTTGCCGTATTGGTCAGTTCCGCTTTCTTAGGCGCAATGATATTCCCCGCAACTTCGCCTCCGACGATCACAGCATCCGCATTTACATCGCCGCTGATCCGTCCCGACACGCCTACGATCAGCGTACCCTCCACAGAAACGTTTCCCCCGATATGACCGTCGATCCTGGCTGAACCCAGTGCCGAGAAATTTCCCTCCACTTCAGCCCCTTCTCCGATCAATGTAGTAAGTTTGATCTCCTCTTCTTTTTTTCCAAACATGATAACCCTCCTTAACCACTGATTGATAACATTTCTTCAGGATTGATGTACACACCGTCCTTCATAATCTGATATCCCAGCTTCTCATGTTTTTTCTTGATCTCATACAATGCGGTTCCCACATAGACAGAGTCACCCAATCTGACCAACGGACCGCTTCCGTTCCGATAGATTGTCATATATCCGTTCCCATGATCTACAACAATCCGATAGCCGTATTCCTCATCCTCTTCCGCCTCAACTACAGTTCCCGCAGCAGTCGCTGTCACCGTTTTCCCAACCGCAGCAGTAAAAATGCAGATTTTTTCATCGCCTTCATCAACGGTTTCCATTGCTGCCGAACCGCTTAATGGGAATTCTGTCGGTGTACTCTGTTTATCAAGGATCCCCTGTAGCTCCTGTATTGTTTTGGTATGCTGATTGATGGTCTCACTCAGGATCTGTATCGTTTTCTCCTGATCAGCCATCTCCGACTCCAGATTCAGTTTTTCCGCTCTCAGCTTTTCATTTGCTTCCTGCAGAGTACTGATCTGTTGTTCCTGTATATCACTTCTCCGATCCATGGCAGACCAGATTCTCTCTTCGTACGCAATGTAACCGATCAATATTCCGATCAATATGCAAAGCACACAGATCAATATCCACAGCAACCGTGAACTGATCCGAAATTGCTTGACACCGGAATCCACGGCATCCGATGTAACCAGAACAACATGGCTTGTCTTACGTTTATGTTTGTCTCGCAACATAAAAAGTCACCTCCGGTAAACGCTTTCATTGTACCACAGGTGACTTTTATCAGCAATGTTATCTCAACGATTTTGTAACATTTTCCCAATAATTCTCTGTTTTTTGTATCAAAAAAGTGCTGTTTTGGAGCATTTTTTTGTGCATTTTTATTATACATCCAAAGCCATATCTCCGTCCAGGATCAGCTTCTTCTTACGCATAAACTCCGAGATTGCAAAACTCAACGCTGCGGGAAGGATAAAGTGCATCAGCAGGATCAGTCCCAGTGCAGCACCGGCGCTCATACCGCCTTCCACCATGGAACCATATGCTGCAATCTGTCCCACAAAACCTGCCGATCCCATCCCGGATCCCACAGGGGTGCTGGTCATCTGCAACACCGCGGAGGCAATCGGTCCTAAAATAGCACTGGATAGGATCGCCGGCAGCCAGATGATCGGCTTTCTGACAATGTTGGGCACCTGCAACATAGAAGTCCCCACACCCTGAGCGATCAGTCCTCCCATTTTGTTCTCTCTGTAACTTGCCACAGCAAAGCCCACCATATTACAGCAGCAGCCAATTGTTGCCGCACCTGCGGCCAGTCCGCTCAGGCTCATGGAAATACCGATTGCCGCAGAACTGATCGGTAGCGTAAGGATCATGCCCATCAACACAGACACAATGATACCGCCCACAACAGGATGCTGTTCCACATTCACATTGACCAAGGCACCCAACCACCCCATAAATGCAGAAATCGGCGGCCCCGCCACGAAACCGGCCAAGGCACCGCTGAGAATTGCCAAAAGCGGCGTCACCAAAATATCTACCTTTGTCTTGCCGGCAACCAAATGTCCCAGTTTAATTGCCACGATTGCCGCGATAAACGCCCCCAGCGGCTCACCGGGCTTCCCCAGCGCGAAGCTTTCCATCGCAGTCACCCCCGGGAATGCACCGATCATGCCGACTACCGCAGCCGATACCGTCACCAAAGGCCCCTCTTTAAACTTACAGGCCACACCAACACCGATTCCGGCGCCGGTCAAAGTCTTTGCCACATTGCTGATGGCGATCAGATACGCTCCCACTGTTCCACCGATCAGACTGCCAATCTGTGCAATGATCGTACCGATGATCAGCGTGGAAAACAAACCTAACGCCATGCCGCTCAGGCCGTCAATAAATATCTCATGCAGCCATTTTTTCCATTTTTCTTTCATAATACTCACTCCTCTTTTCTGCTTCCTCTTGTTGTCACTTACATTTTGTTGTCAATTACATTAACATGCCCCGGTCAGAAAAGCAACAGAATTTTTATTGACTTCCCGAGTCATCTCTGCAAATATTTAATACTTCCTCCCATTTCATATCTCCCCCGAACAGCTCCAACGCACTGCCAATAGTCACATTTAACAGATTATGTCCCAACCGCTTCAGGGCTGTCAGATCCTCCATATTGTGTACACCACCGGCATAAGTTACCGGCACTGCAGGCAATCCCTGTTTTTCGCGTTCCAGACACCAATCCCCCAAAAGCGCCGCCAGCTCCTGTTCGATTCCACGACTCTTGCCCTCCACATCCACTGCATGGACCAGAAATTCATCGCAATAGGACGCAAGCCTGTCCATCAGCTCGTGTGATACTTTCTCCTGTGTCAGCTTCTGCCATCTGTCCGTCACCACCAGATATCCCTCCGCTGTTTTCCTGCAGCTCAGATCCAGCACCAGATGCTCTCTCCCCACTGCTCTCAGCATCTCATCCAGCCGATCATACCGGATCGTTCCTTCCTGAAAAACATAAGATGTGACGATCACATGACTCGCTCCGGCCTCAATATACTCCGCCGCATTATCCGGCGTGATCCCGCCGCCCACCTGCAACCCTTGCGGATATTCCCGCAACGCAGAAAGCGCCTGCTGCCTAGTGGCTTTATAATACGGGCTGTCCACTCCATTGAGCAAAATAATATGTCCGCCCTGCAACCCGCTTTTTCGATAAAAATCCGCAAAAAAAGCCGCATCCTGCTCGGCTACAAAGTTCTCCCTGGCAAGATCTCCCTCATCTTTCAGACTTCCGCCCACAATCTGCTTTACTTTTCCGTTATGAATATCAATACAAGGTCGAAATTCCATATTTTTCCTCTTTTCCGGACAATGCACCTCTATATTAGCGAATAACATTTATCCTCGATTATTTCCGTTTTATTTTTCTGTATAATACTTTTGTAAAACCGACGTATATTCTTCAAGATTTTACCCATACTAAGCATAGCCGATAAATTAGTTATTGGCAGAATGGAGGATATTATGAAGAAAAGAATTTTTGCTCTGAGCCTCGCAGCCGCGATCCTCAGTATGACAGCAGCCTGCACCACTGCCAGAAACGATGGTGCAAACACAGGCACCATGGCGGGAAACAATGCACAGCAGGAAACAGACACCCTGAACGCCAACGGCACCAACGGTACCATTGCTACCGATGACCCCAATGGCATCAATGGTTCCATGACCAATACCAACTATGACACCACGACTACAGATACCAACCGGATCAACACCACCAAATATAACACCGACCAGACGGTCACCGAAGCCGATAATCTCAATGGAAGTAACAACGGCGTCATCATGGACGACACAGACGAAGTGGTAGGCGGTGCCGTAAGAGATGCAGCCAGAGGCGTAACCGATGTTGCGGAAGACATTGTCGACGGCACCCGTGAGACAGGTATTTCCGGCACAGACACCATGCGATAATATCGCAGCGATAGTATCGCAGCAATAACATTATCTCAAAAAAGGGACTATCGCTTCAGATATTCATTCTGGACGATAATCCCTTTTATTGTTGCACTCTACCATGCCTCAATGCTATCCGATCACATCTGCCATATCATACATACCAGCAGGCTTTCCTGCCAGAAACTTTGCCGCCTGCACTGCCCCTTTCCCAAATACCGCTTTCGAATATGCTCTGTGGGAAAATGTGATCACTTCATCTGCCCCGGCAAAGATCACGTCGTGGTCTCCCACAATGGTTCCGCCGCGCACTGCGCTGATGCCGATCTCCTTCTTGGGTCTTTTCTCTCTGCGGGTGCTTCTGTCATAGACATACGCATACTCCTGATTCAACTCCTCATTGATGGAATCTGCCAAAGCCAATGCAGTACCGCTGGGCGCATCCACTTTCAGATTGTGGTGCTTCTCCACGATCTCAATATCAAAATCCGCAGCCGCCAGTACAGCTGTAGCCTCTTTCAGCATCTTCAGCAACAGATTGATGCCCAAAGACATATTTGCCGATTTTAAGATTGCCACCTGTTCGGAGGATGCTTTCACCTTCTGAAGCTGTTCCTCGCTCAGTCCCGTGGTACACAATACACAGGGCAGCTTCCTGCTCACACAATAATCCAACATTTTATCCACGGCAGGCGCCGCAGAAAAATCGATCAGACAGTCCGCCTCCACATCACATTTCTCAATCTCCGTAAACACAGGATAAGGATTGTGCCCGTCATCTCTGGCATCAATGCCCGCTACCAACTCGACCTCCGGGTCCGCAGCGATCAGACCACTGATAGTCTGCCCCATCTTGCCGTTACAGCCATGCATGATCACTCTTGTCATTTCCATTTCCTCTCTTTGCTTACAAATACCTGCAGAATCTGCCTACAGAATGCCGAATTCCTTCATTGCTTTCTCCAGTCTGGGCACATTTGCCTCATCCATATCGGTCAGCGGCATACGAAGCGTTCCCGCCTCCATGCCCATCAGATTCAAAGCCTTCTTTACCGGGATCGGATTCACCTCACAGAACAACGCATTGCACAGATCCATCGCTTTCAACTGCAGTTCACGGCTGCCTTCCACATCACCGTCCAGAAACTTCTGACAGATTTCATGAGTCTGTCTGGGTGCCACATTGGACAATACAGAGATCACGCCCAATCCGCCCAAAGCCATGATCGGCACAATCTGATCATCATTTCCGGAATAAATATCTACCATACCATGAGAAATTGCAGCCAAATGCGCGATCTGACTGATATTGCCGCTGGCCTCTTTTACCCCCATGATATTATCCACATCCTTGCAGAGACGCACGATCGTCTCCGGCAAAATGTTACACCCCGTGCGGCTGGGCACATTGTACAGGATCACCGGAACCTTAATGGATTCCGCTGTTGCCTTAAAATGTGCATACAACCCGTTCTGAGTCGCCTTATTGTAATAAGGAGATACCAGCAAAACACCGTCAACGCCGTATTTTTCCGCCTCCGTAGAGAGATAGATAGCTGTTTCCGTGCAATTGGAACCTGTGCCGGCAATCACAGGGATTCTTTTATTTACCTTCTCAACACAATACTTGATCACGTCCAGATGCTCCTCATGACTCAGCGTGGACGCCTCACCGGTGGTTCCGCAGACAATGATCGCATCGGTTCCGTTCTCAATCTGGAACTCGATCAACTCTCCGAATTTTTCATAATTTACTTCTCCGTTTGCCTTCATGGGTGTCACGATTGCAACACCGGCTCCTGTAAAGACTGCCATAATATCTCCTCCTGATTTTTAATAATGAACTTTTAAACCTAAAAAACCGGCACATATAGAAATGCGCCGGCTGATCATATCCTCTTTTGTCTACCTGATAGCGCACCATCCATACCGGATGACAGTCATACGCTTCTTAAACGTATGCCCAAGAATGATCCCGCAGCAGACCACTCTTTCGGCGCATTCCCCTTTTGAGCTTCCTCCTCTGTGCCTGCCACATCCGAAACCCTACTCTTGAAACACGCGACCTCTATCTTCCTTATTCAATTCATGCCTATCATATCATTTTCATAATCCGCTGTCAACGCATAACTGTGGATTCACCGGATAAAATCGTCAAATTTTATTCCCATACCTTAAATTTAAGCGTTTCTATCCTGGAAACCTCATCCGCCATCACACAGATCTCATCGCTCAGGTAAATTCCTGTCAGGATCACATCCACGGATCCTCTGCACTCCAGAAGCTCCTTCATTTCTTCGACAGATATGATCTCTTTCTCTACAAGCCCCAGTACTTCGTCCAGGATCAGCAGATCACATTCCCCGGTACTCAATACCTTCTTTGCAAAATTGATCCCGTTTCGGATATTACTGATCTCTTCCTGCTTCCGTTCTTCCGTCAGTTCCTCGTATATCTCGTCAGATTTCTCAAAGCGGAACAGCTTGATCTCCGGCTCCAGCCTGCGCAAGAAATCCGAGCCTTCCAGCCCTTTTCCTTTTAAAAACTGGATCAGGACTACTCTCCCGCCTGCTTCTGCAGTCTGTACTGCCCTTCCAATGGCAGCCTGTGATTTTCCCCTGCCTTCTCCCGCATAAATAGATACGTTTCCCTTTTCCATCCTATCCCTCCGCCCGGATCACTCCGTTCGTTTTCGTTGCATGGAGTAGATTATAACACAGTTTTGTCCGGTTGGCAACTTATAAGCGAGTCCTCATCCTCATGCATCAGACTGTCCTCCCTGCCAGGCAGCGTTCCAATCAGTTCCAGCTTGCTCACAGACACCTCAAAAGCCACCCGCTTCTCCACATGTTCCTCATCAATCTTCTTCATATAATCTCTGCTCTGGATACGGCCCCAGATCGCACATCTCTCACCTACCCTGAAATGATCCGCAAAACGTGCATTTCTGCCCCAGCAGATACACGGTATGTAGTCTGATTTTCCGTAAGGTCTGTTCACTGCCAGCAGAAGATCCGCTATTTCCCGTCCCAAAGGTGTTTTTCGATAAATCGGTTCCTTACAGATATAACCGTCCAAATAAATCTGATTTGTCTTGGAGCTCTCCTCCAAGCGCCCCACAAATTCCACTTCCCTGGCAAAGACGGACAATACCAGCCTGTTTTTTCTCTCCTCATGCCTGTTATAGGAGCGGAACTGCCCGTTTACACAAATCAGCATCCCCGTATAATTCTCCGTCACGTCTAGAAGCCGCTCCGAGATCATCACCGGGATCGTATCATAGCTGTCACTCAGTCTGGGAACCCTTACATCGATCATGTAAAAGCCTTCCCCGAATACTTCATGACTGTAGGTAAATCTGCTGATCACCTCTCCCATCACTGTCACCTGGTTGTTTTCAATTACTTTATCTGTCATATTTGTTCTCCCTTCTATACCTTTTGTAAATCGTTTCTATGACATTATTATTTATACTATGAGTTGGCGGAAATTAGTACAAAATCACATCGCGCGAACCGCTTCTATCCGCTATTTTCAGCGCTTTTTTGCTTGCATCCCGCACCAAATAGTGCTATACTGTAGCAGTTTGGTTTTTGAAACACTTTTGGTCAACACAAATCGACAGGAATTGAGGGAAAAAAATGAAGCAAAAACGGGAAGATATCAGAAACATAGCAATTATTGCCCACGTAGACCACGGCAAGACAACTCTCGTGGATGAATTGTTAAAACAAAGCGGCGTTTTTCGTGAGAACCAGGAGGTTGCCGAGCGCGTTATGGATTCCAACGACATAGAGCGTGAACGCGGCATCACTATTCTCGCCAAGAACACGGCGGTAATGTATAAAAATACCAAAATCAACATCATTGACACGCCGGGGCACGCGGATTTCGGCGGCGAGGTGGAACGTGTTCTGAAAATGGTCAACGGCGTAGTGCTTGTGGTGGACGCTTTCGAGGGCGCCATGCCGCAGACAAAATTTGTTTTGAAAAAAGCACTGGAGCTGAAGCTTCCCGTCATCGTCTGTGTAAACAAGATCGACCGTCCGGAAGCAAGACCGGATGAAGTGGTTGATGAAGTTTTGGAGCTTTTCCTGGAGCTGGATGCAGATGATTCCCAACTGGATTGTCCTTTTGTTTTTGCCTCCGCCAAAACAGGCATTGCCTCCATGGAAGCGGACCAGCCGGGCACCAGTATGGAGCCTTTATTTGAAACCATTTTGGATTATATCCCCGCACCGGAGGGCGATCCCGATCTCGGTACCCAGGTATTGATCAGTACCATTGATTACAATGAATATGTGGGACGGATCGGCGTAGGCAAGGTAGACAACGGCACCATCAAAGTAAATCAGGATGTTGTCATCTGTAACCATCACGAACCGGACAAGCAAGTCAAGGTAAAGGTCAGCAAACTCTATGAGTTCGACGGCTTGAATAAAGTGGAAGTAAAGGAAGCAGGCATCGGCTCCATTGTAGCGATTTCCGGCATTACAGACATCCATATCGGCGACACGCTCTGCTCTCCGGAAAATGTGGTACCGATTCCGTTCCAGAAGATCAGCGAGCCCACGATCGCCATGCAGTTTATGGTCAACGACTCTCCCCTTGCCGGTCAGGAGGGAAAATACGTCACCAGCCGTCATCTCAGAGACCGTCTGTTCCGCGAGCTAAACACCGATGTCTCTCTCCGTGTGGAAGAAACAGATCAGGCAGACAGCTTTAAGGTATCCGGCCGCGGCGAGCTGCATCTGTCCGTTTTGATTGAAAATATGCGCCGCGAAGGCTTTGAATTTGCGGTGAGCAAGGCGGAAGTTCTGTACAAGACAGATGAAAAAGGGCACAAACTGGAGCCTATGGAGCTGGCTTACATTGATGTTCCCAATGAGTTTTCCGGCGCAGTCATCGAAAAGCTGGGACAGCGCAAAGGCGAATTGCGCAACATGGGCAGCATCTCCGGCGGCACATATACCCGTTTGGAGTTTTCCATCCCTGCAAGAGGCTTGATCGGTTATCGCGGAGAATTCATGACCGATACCAAAGGAAACGGTATCCTCAATACGGTATTTGACGGTTATGGGGAATACAAAGGAGACATCCAGTACAGAAAACAGGGATCTTTGATCGCATTTGAGGCAGGTGAAGCCATCACCTATGGTCTTTACAATGCCCAAGAGCGCGGTACCCTTTTCATCGGTCCCGGTGAAAAAGTATACTCCGGAATGGTTGTGGGGCAAACCGGACGCAGTGAGGATATCGAGATCAATGTCTGCAAGAAAAAGCAGCTGACCAACACCCGTTCCTCTTCCGCCGATGAGGCACTTCGTCTGACACCGCCCAAGATTCTCTCTTTGGAGCAGGCACTGGACTTCATTGATACCGACGAATTATTGGAGGTAACCCCTTCCAATCTCAGAATTCGCAAAAAAATTCTGGATCCTACTCTCAGAAAGCGTGCCGGATTCAAAAAATAAACGCGAAACGGGAAATCTGTGCAGGAATCTGCACTCATAGTAAAAGCCTGCGATATGGAGTCTAACGTACATTATATCGCAGGCTTTTGTGATTTGCAACAATTATTTATTATTTTCTTTGCGGACAAATTCGACGAACGCTTCCCTTGTCAATGGTTTGGAATAATAGAATCCCTGAATATAGTCACATTTCAGGTCGGAGAAAAATTTCGCAACCTCTTCGCTTTCGATTCCCTCCACGACAATCTTCATATCCATATCCTTGATCATCTGAACCGAATTTCGTACCACACTCTCCAATCTCGGATTATCCTTCAGATCGGTAAATGTCTTGTCCAATTTGACCAGCTCGAGCGGCAGCGAAGCCATCCGCCTCATATTGGAATATCCTGTTCCGAAGTCATCCAATGAAAACGGGATTCCGGCTTCCGAAAGCTTTTTGATGTTCTCCATCATAATATTCTGGGAGCTGGAAGCAGCTGTTTCCGTGATCTCCAGATTGATCTGATCCGGACGGATCTGATATTTTTCAAGCATATCCAAAATTTCTTTGGCCAGATCACTCCTCATGCATTGCGCCACCGACAGGTTTACCTCGATATAGTCCATTCCCAACGATTTAAACTCATCACTGGAAATGAATCGAAAAACCTCTTCCAGCACAAAACTTCCGATTCGATGGATAACGCCGTTCTTTTCCGCCACAGGTATGAACAGTTCCGGCGAAATATGACCGTATTCCTCGTCATTCAGGCGAAGCAATGCCTCAGCCGACACATACTTTTTCTGCTCCACAGAATAGATCGGCTGGTAATATACATTCAGCCCCTCCTTGTTCATGGCATTATCAATGATCTCTTCAATATCTTTGATAATATATCTGCCGTCTTTTAGGATTTCCTCTGCAGTGAGCACCTTGCCGGCTCTCTCATATTCTTCAAATTCATTACTGAAAGCATAAATTCCCTGAAAATCATTCAGATCTTCGGGACATTTGATGATACAGACATTGATCTGAAGATTGATATTCATCCCTTGTTGATCGATATCCTTGATCAGCATTTTGTTCAACGCATTTGCCGCCTGCTCCACACGATGAAAATTTTCCTTACCTACCACCAGGCAAAAACGCCCTCTGTCCAGGTAATAGGGATCAACCTTGGGCAATTCTTTCTTGCAGAGCGTTAAGATCTGCTCTGAAACCTTATTCATCAGAGTGGTCATGCTCTCATATCCCAAAATATCGCGTAATGCTTTATAATTCAGCACATTGATCAAAATGATCTGGATGGCCTTCTGGTTCCGCACCGCCAATTCAATATCGGATGCATAGGCAAAATCCCTTCCGAATCCAGTCACGGGATTGGTTCGCTCCTCGGGCTTCTGCACCATAAACAACAAAAACAGTACGCCGATCGCATGCGCGAACATCTCAATCCGAAAGACCGGATGCGCAACCTGGACTGCCAATGCCACGATCAGCATCGGGAAAACCGCCAGCATCGCAATAAACTGTCCGGTTCCAAACAGCCTGTTACAGCGAAGCGCATAAACCACCCCTATGGCAACATAAAAGGATGACACAATATAGAGTATGATATATCCGGGCCCCCTGGTATACCGATAAGCCTCATCAATGTAAAAGATCAGATGTGTGTACGGAGTTGTGACGATCAATTCAAAAAGGACCACATAAGGTGCCGCCAGCACAAGCTGCATGGGAAGACTGTCTTTCACCTTATACATGCCATCTGTCAGACACGCCAGATAGATCACATATACCGGCACCGCCAGATTGATCATGACCAGATATGCGCAATGCGCCACATATTTCTCCAGCACATAGTTTCCGCCGCCATTATCCAGATGTACTGCAATGATATCCAACACGACACCAATGGTGACGATCAAAAGAAGATTCCAAAAATACCGGTTTCTTCTGCCTTTCAACATATGTCTGGCTGCAACCGAAATCAAAAGTACCGCCATGACCGCTAATGCACAGTAATTAAAATAATTCAACTTCTCCATAACTTTACCACCACATTTTACGGACTTAAAAGCTGTTTCCGCAGCTTCCTCGTTATTATCTCACATTTTTTCTCAATAGGCAATTCTTATATGCAATTGCGGCTGCAATAAAATTTCGTGCAAACTGAGGATTTGACGGGAAATACAGATGAGGAAATCCCCACCAATGGACCTCTCCTGCGTGTATGCACTCCCACGCCCGTCCGGATAACGGTTTCACTGCCCGACAGGCATTTCCGTTATTGGGGCTGTCATAATAGTGAAATTCATGTGCCCTGATGTGCTGCCCCGGTGTAAGAAACGTATTTTCACCGCTCTCCCGATCATTGTTTTCCGAGTTTAATGTGAGTGTCACGTAACCAAACCGCACCGATCTGCCCGTATCCCGGCAGGTACCGGGTATCACACCGCACATCGGATACCCGATACCGTTTTGATCTTCCAGCTTATCATGCAGATATAAGAATCCGCCACACTCCGCAATGGAGGGCATTCCCCTTTCCAACGCCTCCCGTATGGACCGCTGCATTGACGTATTTTCCGACAATCGTGGCAGCCATAACTCCGGATATCCGCCTCCCAGCAGCAAGCCGTCCAACCGATCCGGCAGTCCCGCATCCCGCAGCGGTGAAAAAGGCACCAATTCTGCCCCCATTTCCCGCAGGATCCGTAAATTATCCTCATAATAAAAGCAGAACGCCTCATCCTGCGCGACGCCGATCCTCACCCGCCCCTCGCCGCTCCCATCCTGCCGCCTCTGCATTCCGTAATCCGGCCATTCAGAGGCGGCGTCAGCCAAAGCCAGGATCTGCTCCCAGTCAACATTCTGCTTCAGGATATCCGCAGCTTCCCGCACCCGCTTTCGCAGTGCCTCCACTTCACCCGGAAGCTTCAGTCCCAGATGTCTGCTCTCCAACATCAGCCCATTCTGTTCCGGAAAGCACCCCAGCACAGGCAGCTTCAGTTCTCTCTCAATCTCCGCCTGCAGATTCTGTCCAAAAGACCTGCTCACCCGGTTTAGAATCACGCCTTTGATCAAATGGCCCCTGTCATATGCCAAAAATCCGGCTAACAAAGGCAAAACGGACCGCCCCATTCCCTTGGCATCCACCACCAGAACAATCGGCGCCTTCAGAATTCCCGCCAGGTGATAGGAGGATGCCTCCTCACTGACACCCCCGAGTCCGTCGTACAATCCCATAACGCCCTCAATCACGGACACTCCATTCTCCGTCTGACCATATGCAAATAACTCTTTTATCTGATCTTCCTCCGAAAAAAAGCAATCCAGATTGCGGGAAGGCACTCCTATGATCTCTCTGTGGAACATGGGATCAATATAATCCGGACCGCATTTAAAGGCCGAAAGCTTCCTGCCCTGTGTTTCCAGATATTCTCTTAACAGCTCCAGCAGCGCACAGGTAATCATAGTCTTGCCGCTACCGCTCTTGGGTGCTGCGATCATGATCCTCGGTAATTTCATTCCGGCTCCTTCCCATCAAATGCCACGATATAGATTGGATTCTCCGCCTGCATCAGATGATATCTGCCCAGCTGTCTGGCACGGCTGGCCTGAAGATTTACGATCTCAACATTTGTATACTCCGGACATTCCAGTAATTTCATAAGCTCCGTCAACGTTTCCAGGCACACCGCCGTCACCACGACCCGAACCGCCGGATTCTGAGACCGCAGCTTGTCCAGAATCTCTTTCATATGTCCGTCACTGCCGCCGATAAACGCGTGGGTAGGCGCCGGCAGAGCATCTATACCTTCCGGTGCGAGGGTCCGAATCACCTTAAGATTCCCCAATCCGAATTTCTCTGCATTTCGGCGGGTCAATTCCACCGCTTCTTCTTTTCGCTCCAACGCATATACCTTAAGTCCGGGATCCAGTCGTGCGATCTCCACCGACACGGAACCCGTTCCGCTTCCGATATCATAGACCACCGCATTCGGCCTCAGATGCAATTTGCTGATCGCAACCTCCCTCACTTCCTCTTTGGTCATGGGAATTGTAATCTTTTCCTCCCGCAAAAACGCCGAATCCGGCAAGCCATGTGTGATCGTCCTACATGGCATTTCTTCCCCTGCTCCCGGACATTTTTCTTTGCCTATTTCTTTTCCTAAGCCGTGATTCAGAATCAGACAGGTATAAATTCCTTTTTCTTCCAATTCCATGCATTCCCGCGGCGTACGTTCCCGCACCTCCTGTTCCGGATAAGACATGGATTCGCCCGTCACGATAGAGATCATGGGCGCTGATCCGCTCGCTGCCCCGTCATCCGTCTCCTGCTGCATCAATTCCCCTATGATCCGTACATCTTCCACACCCGAAGTCAGCACAAAGGTCTTCTCATGTTCCCGGACTGTTCTCAAGAGCTGTGCCGCCCATTGATCCTTTGTTCCTTTCCCGTGCGAACTCACGATTCCCGCATCCTGCCAGCTCATTCCGGTCATAGCCGCCAGATAGGATACCGATGAAATGCCCGGATAAACCCTGATCCGGGATGGATTCTGCTCCTGCCATTTCTGCAGATCCCGGTATAGCTTTTCGCACCCGCTGTAAAAACCACTGTCGCCCGAAAAAAGGATAGCAATACGCAGCGACCGCCCTGGATCTTCGGATGCCTGCTCCAAAAGCTCATCCAGACAGGGCAAAATATCCTCCGACAGATAATAGGGATAATAGGCCGTCTCCGCTCTCCTTTGGGGGCCGATCTCCTTTGCAATCTCCAAAAGTCTTTTGGCGCCAAATATAGATTCCGCCTCTCTGCAGGCCTCCCACGCCTCCACAGTAAGCCCTTCCCTGCTGCCCATCCCCATGCCGATCAGCGCAATCTCCGGCTTTCTGCGCAAAGGTAGCGAGACGCCAAGAATATCTCTCAGGCGCTCTAACGTCTGGGCAAAAGTAAGCCCCTCTCCCTTCTCCGGATTTCCGATCACACACACCGGAATTCCTGCTTTCTGTGCTGCTTCGATCTTTTCCGCATATCCGCCCGCCGGACCGCTCTCCTTCGTTACCATCCAGCTGATCTGATACTGCTTCAGCAACGCATAATTTAATTCCGTCGAAAACGGTCCCTGCAGGGCAAGGATCCTGCTTCCCGGAATTCCTGCCTGATCACAGAGTCTGATACTCTCCAATCCCGGCAGCACCCTTACATACAAACGCTCCTGCAATCCTTCCTCCGCACAGAACATTGCCAGCTCTTTGCTTCCCGTTGTCAGCAGCACATTTCCCTGCGTCCGGGATAAAAATTCCGCACAGGAGCTGCTGTCCGCAAAATAATGTATCTCCTCTATGCCACGCCCTTTTCCCAAGGACTTCCCGCCCATACCGGTGTCTCGCTTGAGCCGCAGATACAGCACTCCGCATCGTTTGGCACTGAGCCTTATATTTTCGGAAACCTCCACCGCAAACGGATGCGTGGCGTCCACCACTGCCGAAAACGCTTCATCCTGCATCAGGGCGCGCATCTCATCCGCATCCAGCCGTCCCTGCCGCAGATCGATCCATTCCCCATACCTGGCAGCCATGTGACTTTCCGCCTCCCGCATCACCTGGGCACCATATTCCGTCGCCACACAGACCACACAGGCCACACCATTCTCCGCCAGCACTTCTGCCAGCTTTCTCCCCTCTGTCGTTCCCGCAAAGATCAGTACTTTTCTGTCTGTCATAACCGATATCCTCTCCCGGTGATCAGCTTTCCTTCGATCACACGTGAATTTGAATTTCCGATAAATACCGTGGTAAACATATTCACCTGACAATCCCGTAATTTGGCCAACGAACACACCCTGTACGCCGTACCCTCCCTGCCGATATTCTCCACATATCCGCAGCAGGTCTGCGGCGACAGCTTCTCCAGCAGGATATCGCATGCTCTCTGCAGATAATCCGCCCTTCTTCTGCTGGACGGATTATAAATTGCAATGGCAAAATCCCCTTCCGCTGCAGCTCGAAGTCGCTTCTCGATCACTTCCCATGGCGTCAGCAGATCACTCAGACTGATCACGCAGAAATCATGCCCGATCGGTGCCCCCAGCACCGCCGCGCCGCTGCTTGCCGCCGTAATTCCGGGTACGACCTGCAGTTCACACATTTCGCAGGTCGGATACTCCTCCTTCAGCTCATACATCAGGGAAGCCATACCGTAGATTCCCGCATCCCCGCTGCATATCAGCGAAACCGTCTTCCCCTTTCTGGCCTCCTCATAACACATCCGACAGCGCTCCACCTCCTGCCGCATGGGCGTGGTGAGGAATTCCTTGTCCTGAAAACGTTCTCCCAGCAATTCAACATAAACCGGGTAACCCACGATCACATCACTTTCCTCCAGCGCCCGGATCGCCTGCCCCGTCATCTGCTCCTCCGCACCGGGACCCATTCCCACAATGTAGATCATACTGCCCTCCAGTCCCGTCTGACCACCGCTAACGTCATGCCGTCCTTTGCAGTCTTACGCAATACAAACTCTCCCTTTTCCTTACACCCGGCCCACGCCGCCCGTTCACACACATTGTCCACGCCCACCGTCTGCTCCACGAATGCGGAACCGGAGAAATCCCCCTTCAGATCAGCCAATTCGTTCTCCTCATAGGTACAAAACGGAACATGCCATGCATCCGCCAATTCCAGCAACCCGTTTTCCTGCCGCTTTCTGTCCGCAGAAACGATCTGCCAGACCGCTTCCCGCGGAATCTGCAATTTTGCCAGTTCCTGCCCCGCAAAATTCCGCAGCTCTTCAAACGCTTTTCCCTTTTTGCACCCCATCCCCAGAATATACGGTTTGGGTTTCAGCCACAACACTGCATCAGCCCGGTTCTCGGAAACCCAGATATTGGGCGTCTCTGTATCCGATGCCGAAACCGGTACGATTCCTTCCGTTTCTCCCGCGCGCTCCCGCAGAAACGCTTCGCATTGTTCCGCATCCAGTCCCTCCACGGCAAACGTGATCCGCTCTCCGTTTAGGATACGGCCGGAAATTGCTTCGATTCCCTGCCTGTTCTGTATGGTGAATCCCCATGCCTCGGCAAAAGAATCCACCGCAAATTTCCCGTTCACATCCGTAGCCGTTGTGACCACCGCACTGGCCCCAATGGCCTCCGCAAGCTCCCGGGCGAAACGGTTTGCGCCGCCTACATGTCCGGACAGGATCGGTATCACAAACTGTCCCTTCTCGTCGATCACCAGCACCGGACTGTCCGCCAGCTTATCCCGGACAAAAGGCGCTATGCTCCGCACGGCGATCCCGCATGCCCCGATAAACACCAGCGCGTGATGTCCCGCAAACTGTTCCCCTGTCCATACCGCAAGCTCCTCCACCGGGCAGACCTGTTCCTGGGCAGGCAGCCCTTTCCACTTGGAAAACAGCCTGTATTGCACGCTTTCCCTCTTTCGCGGACGGGCTCTATATGCCTGATCCGCCTCCGCCAGCTCTTGCGAAAGCCGATAACCTTTTTCACTGAAACTGATCACACTGACGATCATACCTGCTCCTTTTATTGTCTTTTCTCCCGAAATCCGGTTTCAAAATTCGGATCATACAGCTTGGAACGCTCATACTCTGCCGAAAGCACATTCCCCACTAACACCAACGCCGTGTTCCGGATTCCGTGCTTTTCTCCTACAGCCGCCAAATTCTCCAATGTACACCGGTAAATCTGCTCCTCCGGCCAGGTTGCTTTATAGACAATGGCCGCCGGTGTCCGGGCAGGATATCCTCCCTCTATCAGCCTTGCCGCCAGCTGCGGGAGCATTCCGGCACTCAGGTAGACTGCCATAGAAGTCTGATGTGCGGCAAACGATGTAATCTGCTCCTTCTCCGGCACCTTCGTGCGCCCCTCCATCCGGGTGATGATCAGGGATTGCGCCACCCCGGGCAATGTATATTCCAGATTCATTGAGGCCGCCGCTCCGAAGCAGGCGCTGACTCCCGGACAACTGTCAAAGGCGATCCCCTGCGCTTTAAGTCTGTCCATCTGTTCCCTGACTGCCCCGTAAATGCTGGGCTCTCCCGTGTGCAACCGCACTGTGGTCTGCCCCTTTGCCTCTGCCGCATCCATGACTGCGATCACTTCTTCCAACGTCATGGATGCGCTGTTATAGATCTCACACCCCGGTTTTGCATACTGCAATAACTCCGGATTTACCAGAGAGCCTGCATAAATGATCACATCCGCCTCCGCCAGATATTTCGCGCCCCGCACTGTGATCAGATCCGCGGCCCCGGGACCGGCACCCACAAAATGTACCATATCCGTTTCCTCCCGCACACTTTTTCTATTCTCTCATACCGGCCCGCACCAGCTGCTCTGCGCCGGCACTCTTTGCCAATTCTCCAAACTCATTGGCGTACAGGATACATTCCACCCGGATCTCCCCTTTTACCCGCTGCGCCAGATAAAACAGGATCTTCTCCAGGATCCGTTCCATAACCGCTTCCCGAATCCCTGCCTGCTCCAGGATCCGCACTGCCTCCTCCGTGGAAATACAGTCCAAAATCTGTCGCAGTATCTCCGCGTCTGCGCCTTCCCGCACCGCAGCTGCCGCCAGGATCTCCATGCGGCAGTCCGCCTCCTTGGAGTGGGTATTCATGATCCCGCCTGCCACCTTGACCAGTTTGCCGATATGTCCGGTGAGCAATACCTGTCGAAAGCCAAGCTCCACCGCCATATCAAAGGTTTCTCCGATATAATTACTGCATTTCACGCTCTGATCCAGATCATAGCCATAGGCCTGTTTCATAAATTCCAATCCGTAATTGCCCGGAGAAAGATACGCTGTTTCATACCCCTGCGCCCGCTTCTGCCGCAGTTCCACCCGGATCGTATCCAGCAATGCCTGTCTGCTCATAGGCTCCACGATCCCCGTCGTCCCCAGGATCGAGATGCCGCCCTCTATCCCCAGTCTGGGATTAAAAGTTTTCGCCGCAAGCATCTCCCCATCCGGCACCGAGATCTCCACATGCAGCTTTCCGCAATGATCAAACAGCTGACAGACCTCCTGCACTTCTTTCTCGATCATCTCTCTTGGCACATGATTAATCGCCGCGTTTCCCACAGGCTGATCCAGCCCGGGCTTTGTGATCCGCCCGACGCCGACGCCGCCGTCGATCACAATTTCCGCCGCCTGCGCTCTGCCGCGGACCGTACCGTCTCTTTCCTCCCCACGGAATGCCTGTCCTTCCTCCTCTGCCCATACTCTAGCGCAGACCAAGCTCCCTGTAGTCACATCTGGATCGTCCCCGCCATCCTTTCTGACGCCGCAGCTTACTTCTTTCTCTCCGCGCACGATCTCCTCGATCTGCGCATGGTATACAATTCCCTTCGGGGTGTCGATCTCTATCTCGTTTTTCTCTCTGCCGGAAAGCAGCATATACGCCGCCGCCTTTGCTGCAGCCGCCGCACAGCTTCCCGTGGTAAATCCATACCGCATCTATTCTCTCCCAAGCTCATACAAAATAGCGTTACAGATCGCCGCAGCCACATTACTGCCCCCCTTGCGGCCTCTGTTCACGATAGAAGGCACAGCATCTGCCAGGATCAGCTCCTTCGCCGCCTCCACATTGACAAATCCCACCGGCACGCCGATGATGAAATCCGGCACAAAACCGCCCGCCTGTCCCGCCGCATCCAACTTCATCATCTCATGCAGCTGGATCAGCGCCGTGGGGGCATTTCCCACAGCAAAGATCAGATGCTTCCCGGACTCCCTGGCAAGCCTCGCCGCCCGCTCCATGCTGACTGCCGCCCTGGTCAGACCGCGCTCTTTCGCCTCTGCAGCCACAGCCTCATCGGCCATGAAACAATGCACCTCTCCGCCATGCTTCGCCAGCGATTTTTTGTTGATCCCCGCAAGCGCCATATTGGTGTCCGTCACAATATCCGCACCCGCGCGGATCAGCGCTTTCGCCTGCTCCACCGCAGCCTGTGAGTAAAACATGGTCTCCGCATAGTCAAAATCTGCACTGGTATGAATGACCCGCATGGTCACCGGTGCCTGATCGACAGGCAACACAATTCCCCGCTTCGCGAGTTCCTCTCCGATGATCTCAAAACTGCGCTTTTCGATTTCTCCCGGCAAAACATATTCTAACATATCCGCTCCTTCATCGCTTTCAATACCTCTTACACAATCTCTTGCAAAGCCTGCAAAAGTCTGTCATTTTCCTCTTTTGTCCGCACTGCCGCCCGATAATATCCGGCGCCCAGTCCTCTGTAATTGCTGCAATCCCGGATCATGATCTTCCGCTCAAGCAAAGTCCGATACAGACAGCCCTGCGCCTGCTCCTGCTCCCGCTCTTGCTCCCATCTAAAAAAGACAAAATTTGCCTCACCGGAATAGACCCAAAATCCCAACGTTTTCAAACCGGTCGCCAACTGTTCGCGCCACAATTTGATCTGCCCCACACTCTCCTGCAAATATGTCTTCTCCTCCAATGCTGCGATTCCCGCCGCCTGGGCCGGAATCGAGACATTCCACTCCGCCAGCTGCCGCCGCACCCTCGTAAGCAACTTCGTATCACTGCACACCACATATCCTAACCGCACGCCCGGCATGGCAAACGTCTTGGTAAACGCCCGCACCACTAACACATTGGGATATGCGTGCAGCCTATGCACAAAAGACCGTGCTTCCCCTTCCGGACACAATGTCAAAAAGCACTCGTCCAACACCACCCAAATGCCCTTTTCCAAACAATGGTCTAACACCCGCTCCAGCAAAGACTCCCCCATCAGATTCCCCACCGGATTGTTTGGCTGCGCCAGAAACAGCAGTTCCGTCTGATTGTCCAACACAGACAGAATCTCCTCCGTCAGCGCAAATCCGTTTTCTTCCCGGAGCGGATAATAAAAATTGTCCCCTGTCCGGGCAGACACCGCATATTCATATCCTCCAAAGGACGGCACCGGGATCACAGTCTTCCTCGGTGTGATTGCCCGCACAATCGCCGGAAATAACTCCGACGCCCCGTTTCCGACCAAAAGATTCTCTTTGGAAACCTGCATTCTTTCCGCCAGCTTTCCCCGCAGCTCCTCCGCTTCCGGATCCGGATAGTGCCAACACTGATCCACCGCCCTATGCAACGCCTCCTTCACTCCGGCAGGCATCCCGCAGGGATTTCCGTTGACTGAAAAATCCAGCTCCACATCCTGTCTGTATATGTCGCCGCCATGTATCCGCATGTTATATCTGCTCCCTGATCTTTATCATTTTATACATCATTGATTGCCGATAAATCTGAATCATAACACAACGCAGCATTCATCATCGGAACCGATATGCTCGTCTGTTCTATAGTGTATCTCTTTGCTGCCGTCTGCCTTTATAATGAAACGCATATCATGTACATAAATATTGTGAGCAGAATATAGGTCAAACTCTGTGTCTCCATTTCTGCAAATGCCTATATAGGATAATTCTATATCGTCCACGATCTCCTGCTCGGAAGCATTCTCTTTCATAAGCTCCGGTCTGAACCAGAAGTAGTCAGCCACTAGCTTTTTGACATCGTGATCTATTCGCTCCTTATCAGATAGAATTTTTTCTAATCTGCTATAACATTTTCCCGGCTGTATCTCTCTCAGCTGCGGTATTTGCAGTATTAGCTTATTTATATCAAAATCTACAACTCTCTTATCAACAAGTCTTTTCTCTATCAATCCATAATATCCCTCGCGAGGAGCTGCTGCGGACGTATCGGTCTCAAAAAAAGCAGTAATACTCTTTTCTCCTGTCAGATTCGAATTCCATCCGATTTCACCTTCATAACCGATATCTTGGCTATCCACAAAAAGGAATCTGCAATACGGGGTATCGAAATAGATGGTTTGCTTTGCGGTTTGCTTTTTGGGCCTCATAGCAATTATGATGATAAAAGCAGCGAAAACGATCATCAATCCGCTTGCTGCATATGCAAAAACAACTGACGATCTTTTATCTTCCACTTCGTCACCTATGTAGTAATTATCCGGAGCTTTGGGGTCATAATGAATTATGATCTCATCACCCCTTTTGCTCGATCTGCGAGTGGCATAAATGTGTCTCAGCCTAAATATATCGTCTGTTTCAACCTCGATGTATTTCCAATATTTTCCGGACAGATTTTTACTCTCAGCGGAATAATCTATATGCCCTCGGCCCACATTGACCACAGTCCCTCTAACCTCAGAAGTGCAGCCGTATTTAAGCTTACTGTAATTACTCATCTGCCATTTTCCCAGAGCAAAGAATATCATCGATGCCGCAAGAACAAGTATCACGCAGAACAGGATTGCTTTTTTACTTGGTCTATTTTCCAATTTGATCACCAACCTTATATATAATTACCGCAACAAAATCCACCAAATTCCTGACAAAACCATCACACACAAGACCTGGCACAACCAAGCTGCCCCACCCATCAACCGGTTCGCCCGCCTGATATCCTCCGGCTCAATCTGCCGAACCTCATCTCCGATATAAGGCTTGTCTACTTTTTTTCCAAAATAGCTTGCCGGCCCTGCAAGTCGTAGTCCCAATGCGCCCGCACACACGGCTTCCGTCTGCGCCGAATTGGGACTGGCATGTTTCCTCCGATCTCTCCTGTAAATCCTAAGCGCCTGTCCGAAATCAAATGTCCTGTCCACCAGACAAACCGCTAACATCAAACTTGCGCTGATCCTGGACGGCAGAAAATTCACCGCATCGTCCAGCTTTGCCGCTGCGCTGCCGAAATACATATACTTTTCGTTTTTATAGCCCACCATGGAATCCATAGTGTTTACCGCTTTATAGGCAAATCCCAGTATCGGTCCGCCCAGACACAGATATAGCATCGGTGCGATGACACCGTCCGAAGTATTCTCCGCCACCGTCTCCACCGCCGCCCGTATCACGCCGGTCTCGTCAAGCTGCGCCGTGTCCCGTCCCACGATCATAGACACCGCCTGTCGTGCCGCCAAAAGACCGTCTTTTTTCAGACAATCATACACCCGCATGCTCTCCACACGCAGGCTTTTGGCCGCAAGCGCCTGCCAGGTCAGAATCGACTCTACTGCAATACCGAGGTACCCATGCAACAGATAAGCTCCCACCACAATACCGGCAGTCACAGCCACCGTACCCAAAAGCACGATCAGCACAAGCAGCCTGCCCTGTCGAAGCTCCCGACGTTCGTCAGGTTCTTTGGTTCCCCGCAGCATTCTCTCCGTCACTGTGATCAGCTTTCCGATCAACCGCACCGGATGATACAGCCATGCCGGATCTCCCAGCAACAGATCCAATACAAATCCGCTTCCAAATGCAATGATATGATACATCAGATAAACACAGCCGGACATAAATACTCACCTCCACAGCTGATCTGATAATCAAAATAATCTCCGCCGAACAGACTGCTGCCCACAGCCATGACGGTTCCTCCGTTCACCACCGCGGTGATCCGAACCTCCGCCTTCCTGCCATACTCCCTGACCCGCGCCAGCATCCGCTCATACCCCTGCATACTGCGGGCAATAAAATCCTCTCTGGACTCCCCATTCGGAAACGGCAGCCGTCCGCCGCTCTCAAGCCACGCCTGATATGCCGGGACCTCTTTCAGTTCCTCAAAGCTCCTGCCTTCGAAATCACCGAAATCAATCTCTGTCCACTCCGGGATACAGATTCCTTCCATCTCCGGGAATAAAATTTCTGCCGTCTCCCTGCACCGCCTCATGGGGCTCACAAATAACAGCGCCTGCTCTGACTCTGCACGCATTTTCCCCAGCAGTGTTTTCCCGTTTTCAGACAATCCTTCATTCGTCCGCCCCAGATACTTATGTGCTTCATTCGATACGGTCAGACCATGCCGTACAAATCTGATCTCCAGCTTCATGATTTTCCTCTCAATGTACCTCTAATGCAACGATCTCCGGATGATTAAAAAAACGGGGAAGCGGCGTACTCTCCCTCGCCAGACCTCTGCTCACCTCCATGATACTTCCGTTTGAAAGCTCATAGACTCCGTTCACATATTTCGCCATCAATCCCTGATCCGGAGCCAAAATTCCACGGTTGATCCATGGGATCCTGAACTGTCCGGCATGTGCATGCCCCGCCAGGATCAGATCAAAATCGTATTCCGCATACGTATCAACTTTTTCCGGTCGATGGGTAAGCAATATCCGCAGATGACTTTCATCTGTCTGCGCATATGCCTGTTCCAGCTGCTCCCGCCACATCTGACCGCTCAGCCCCGACGGATCATCTATGCCGCACACATCGACAGCCTGCCCGTTTATGACCACAGAATCACAATCCCCCTGCAGCACAGTTACGCCGACATTTCGCAGATATGTCCGCATCTCGTCCACACGCCCACTCCAGTATTCGTGATTACCCGTGACATAATAACAGGGATACTTTTTTGCAAGCGCCTCCGCGGCAATTTTGGCATTCTCATCCGCCAGTCTGTCATCAAAAAAATCCCCGCCCAGCATCACAATATCCGGATTTTCTTTGTCTACCATTCGAAGCAGACTTTTCTGCCCTTTCCCGTAAAAGCAGGAATGCAGATCCGTGATCAGGACGATCTTTACACTAACGCCTTCTCCCTCCAACAGATCAAGGGATATCCTTTCCGTCACCGGAACCCAGGTCAAGATCGCCCATACCACAAGACAGATAAAAAGTATCTTTACAAACCTCTTCATGCTCTTTCCTTTTCACTTGATCCGCTGTCCCAGGCCGCACATGACACGCTCCACCCGGTCAGCCTGTTTTGCCGCTTCGATCAGAATCCTGCCGAGACACTCCCGATACGCGCGCTCCTCTTTTTCCATGGGAACGATCCCGTTTCCCACTTCATCACTGACAATGACCCAATCCGGGTATTGCGCCAAAAACTGTCCAAACGCCTGCTCCGCATCCGCTCCTGCAAATATCATATGCCGTACCCACAAGTGAAAATGATAAAACACCAATAGCGGCGCCTCCGTTCCGGATGCCGTTCCAGCCTCCCGCGCTGTCTCATTCGCCCACGACGCCTGCCCCATGGCCTCCGCCGTCTGCCACTCCGCACAATCGACCACTTTGATCTCTGTCTTTTCCTCACTTTTTACCCTGCGCACATACGAAAGCTTCCCCTGTGCGACTCCGCCTATATACACTTCCCGCATTCTGCCATCAACTCTCCTGCCGTCTGACACACTTTAAAAAATCGCCTTCGGTACCTTTGCCAGCATGATCTCCATACATTCCGCATAAACGATCCTCTCATTTCTTTCCTCCGGGCTTAAATCCTTCCCGAATTCACCGAGCATCTCCGGAACTTCGCTCAACGGGAACTCTGATTTGGCCAGTCCCACACCGTACAAATAGTATTGATCATATGTATCCGGCACCATCTCAATGAACTGAAAGTTTTCGTATGACAGCGTTTCTTTCATACAAATGCTGACTCTGTCTATCCTCGAAACATATTTTCTGAACTCTCCGAACTTCATAGATATCCCTCCTTTTCCCCTTATCCAAGAGTACTGCCTACTCCCAGTACCACCGCCATCGCCGTTTCACAGATTACCACAAAAAAACCCGCCAGATCTCCGGTGATTCCTCCAAACTCCTTTTTACTCATGTGCGCGTAATACCAAAAACTCAAAGCCCCTGTCAGAACCGCCAATATCCCCAGCTTCCCGTCAATACCGATCATCACCCCCACCGTAATACCAAGTTCCAGCAGCAACACGCCCTGCACCACGTTCCGCTGGGCCGCCCCCGCAAAGGCCGCAAGCATCCCATTCTCCTTCGCCGGCTGCAGGAACACCAGACTCAATCCGCTCAACACCCGCGCCAACACAAATCCACAACAAAATACCAATAGTGCCTTTGATTCTCCCTGCTCTGCGGGAACGGTCTGCAAACATCCGGTTCTGAACAGCTCGGAAAATCCGCCGACATAAACCGCCGCACAGACAAGCGTCTGTATCACCGCAAAAGCCCCAATATGCGGATCTTTCAAAATCTCCAGTTTCTTCTCCCTCTCCCCGTAGGAATGCCTGGCATCACATACGTCCAAAAAACCGTCCAGATGAATGCCGCCCGTGATCACAATAGGCAGAATACTGCCGATCAGACAGGTGATGATTTCCCCCAGACCAAGCCAGCCTGCAAACCGTGCAAACACCCAGAGCAGCAGTCCTATCACAGCCCCCACAACCGGGAAAAAGCACAGGGAGTACCGCATATCCTCCTCTTTCCACTCAAAATGCGGCATAGGGATTTTCGAATAAGTGCTCAATGCAATTGCAAAAGACCGCAGCACATTTTCTATGATATCCATACAAACTAACGCTCCTTCATAAACCGATCACACCATTTCTTTCCCAGCAAAAAGCCTGCCATCGGAACACAAAACCGACTGTCCCGCGGGTCCAGAAGCCCCTGCAGCTCCTCCACGTCAAACCACGCCACACTCTCCACTTCTTCCGCCTGCAGTGTCAGTTCCGCACTGTCCACCGGTCCGGAATACATATATACAAACGCCACTTCATTATCGTGGAAAGGCTTTCCGTGAAATTCTTTTTCATATTCGATTGCAAAGCATCCCGCAAAATCCAGGTCATTCTCCCCTGCCACAATCCCTAATTCTTCAAAGAGCTCCCGCCTTGCCGATTCCAGCGGCTCATCCCCGGCCTGAATATGTCCGGCAGAAGACGTATCATAACACCCCGGAAAACTGTCTTTATCCCGCGCTCTCTTTTGTAGGAGCATCTGCACCTTGCCGCCCGATCTTCTGACTACCCAGATGTGTGCCGTCCTGTGCCGGATACCCTTTTCATGCGCCTCATCGCGCGAAACAGTTTCTCCGGTGGGCCTCCCCTTTTCATCCACTATATCAAATATTTCGCTCATATTGTACCTCTTATTTTCATTTTTTCCACAAAATCGGCACTCCGACAATCACCTCATAGACCTGCTCCGCCCGTTCTGCCAGCCAGGCATTTATGCGCCCAAGTGCCCGCAGATAGCTCTCTGTACTTTCATCATACCGCACGCCGTCCTCAAATACATTGTTTGTCACGATGATCAACAGATCAAGCGTCTTTTTCAACTGTGCAATATCGCAGCAGACTTTTTCGATCACAACCTGCTCCGACTGTACTTTGTCCGCACCGAACATTTCATTTGCTGTCAAGTTCGACATACATTCTAAGAGTGCAGCAGTTCGCTCCGACCCCTTCCTCTCCGCCTGTATCTCCCCCGCAGCCAATTGCACATCCCGCGCCTGTTCAATCGTCACGAAGCCTTTTGGGACCCTCTGCGTCCGATGCCTCTGCACCCGCGCCTTGCTTTCCTCATCCGCCGCGTCCATGGTTGCAATATAATATTTTTTAGTATCTGCACCAGCTTCCGCCAGAAGTTCCTCCGCAAAACCGGACTTTCCACTGCAGCTGCCGCCTGTCACCAAAATCAACATTTCTGCCATCCGTTCCTTTCCATAGAGCACCGTGGGCAATAATCCCTTTCTTTATATCTCGTCTTACATCATAATTTCGCCAGATACTCCCGCACCGCAAACAGATCCCCGCACACCACCTCGGAAAGTCCTCGCATCTCCTTGTCCGCCGGGATCATATCCGGCACCATGATTGGGCGCATCCCCGCTCCGTGCGCTGCCCGGATCCCGTTATAGGAATCCTCGATGGCAAAAGTCTCCGCCGGCCTCACCGAAAGCTCCTGACAGGCCAACAGATAGATCTCCGGATTGGGCTTGCTGATCTTCACCGCATCTCCGCCGATGATCTTATCAAAATACGACAAAAATCCTGCCTCCTCCAGTTCCCTTTCCACCGTCGCTTTGCGGGTGGAGGACGCCACCGCCGTCCGAATGTCGTTTTCTTTCAGATAGGACAAAATTTCCTGCACGCCGGGCTTCACGGGCAGACGCCCATCATCATATTTTTGATGAAACAACGTCGAGCTGTCCGCTAACAGCCTGTCCGCAATACCACTTCCAAACTCCTTTGCGTATGTGTCTTCCACGATCTCCCTGGTCTGATTTTTATTCGTTCCGATACACCGGATAAACACATCCCCGATTTCACTGATCCCGTATTTTGCCGCTACCTCACTCCAGCAAATAAGACATGCTTTCTCGGAATCGAAGATCACGCCGTCCATATCAAAAATTACACTGTACAAAGCACTCATAAAACCTGATTTCCTTCCGCTCATAAATCTATCTCTATTATTGTCAAATTTGCCAGCTTCTAAAATCTTGTATACTGTTCCACCGCAATATCCTCAAATGTGGTCGGCTTCTCATAAAGCGCCATCGCCAGATCCAGGAGTCCGAAAAGCATCACGGCTCCCGTGCCTTCTCCCAGCGCCAGATTTCCCTGGATCACAGGCTCCATACCAAGTGCCTGAAACACCACATCCGCCGCAGGTTCCTTACTCTTATGTGAGGGAATCATGTAGGCCTTCACACCGGGCACCAAGTCCTCTGCTGCGAACGCTGCCACTGCTGAGATCACGCCGTCGATCACCACCGGCAAATGCACCATCGCACCCCCAATGAACACTCCCGCCATCGCCGCAATGTCCAGACCGCCCACACAGGACAGGATATACAATGCTCTATGTTCCGCACTGCCTTTATGATCTTCCCTTCGCGCAGATGATACAAGCCCATACTTCTCCAACGCCTCTTGCACTACAGTCCTCTTGCGCACAAGTCCCGCATCCGAAAGCCCGGCTCCCCGCCCTACGATTTCGTCTGCAGAAACACCCGCAAGCGCTGCCGCCACCGCCGCTGCCGTGGTGGTATTGCCGATTCCCATTTCCCCGGCAGCCAGGATCTGATACCCCTTTTCCTTCCCCTCCGCCGCCAGGTCGATTCCCACGCGGATTGCCGTAATCACCTGCTCCTTAGACATAGCCGGCTCTTTCCGGAAATTCCTGGTGCCGGGCATCACTTTTCGGTTCACAACCCCGGCAATCGTTTCTGCATCTGCAATCCCCACATCCACCGGGATCACATCTGCGCCGACCACCTTTGCCATTTTACAGACATTGGAAGTGCTTCTGCCCATGGACTCCGCCACCTGCTTGGTCACCTCCTGCCCGCACTGGCTGACGCCTTCCTCCACGATCCCATTGTCCGCGCACATGACCAGAACCGCTTTTTTCCGGATATCCATATCTGCGGTTCCCGTGATCGCGCCAATCTGGGCCAGATACGTTTCAAATTTCCCCAAGCTGTCCAAAGGCTTCGCAATCTGATCGATCCGTGTCTGCACCTGCTCCCGGATCGTCTCATCCGGCACGTCTATCTGTATTTCCAATAATTCTCTCTCTTCTGCTGCCATCCCTGCAACCTTCATACCTCTTTCTCAATTTTTGCTTCCCGAAGCATTCCGTAAACCGCTTCCATATCCAGATGCTCCCGCAAAGTCTCCGCCAACAGATCATACTGCGTCTCTTTGTAAGTCCGATAATCCAACATCTGTCCGGTTTCAATGGTTCCGACCGCCACACCCTTCTTTGCCGCCAAACCATTCAGGATTGCCGGGGCAACTCCCTTTCCGTCAAAAACACCGTGGATATAGGTTCCGCAGATGTTGCCGCTTTGAACCATATTTTTTTGTATCCTCTCTCCGGCAGAGCTTCGTGTTTCTCCCATATGGATCTCATAGCCCTCGATCGGCAGATCGTTCAGACAAGCCAACTCCCCCGTCAGATCCGAAAATACCGCATGTACCACCTGCCTGGTCTTTTCCTCCCGCATCACGGTTGTCACTGACAAAAGCTCCATTCCCCGGATACCTGCCTGTCCTTCCACGCCGTCGGGGTCACTGACCCATTCTCCCAACATCTGAAATCCGCCGCAGATCCCAAATACCGGCACTCGCTGCGACAGCTTCTTCACCGCAGCCTCCAATCCGTTCTCCCGCATCCACTTCAGATCCCCAATGGTGTTCTTACTGCCCGGCAAAAAGATCATATCCGGCTCGCCCAGCTCCGCTACATTCTGCACATACCGCAGCGACACCCCCTCCGCCTGCTCAAACACGTCAAAATCCGTAAAATTCGATATCCTCGGATACCGGATCACCGCCAGGTCCACTGCCTTCACGCGCCGCCTGTCAAACCGCTCCGTCAGACTGTCCTCATCCTCCAACTGCACGGACATGTACGGAACGACACCAAGGACAGGCATCTGTGCCGCGGTATCCTTACCTTCCAAAGCATGCTCTATCTTCTTCTCCAACATGTTAATCCCAGGCTCCAGCAAAGTCTCATCCCCGCGGAACTTATTGATGACCAACCCTTTCACTCTCGCCCGCTCATTTTCCGTAAGCAGCATCACAGTCCCCAAAAGCTGTGCAAACACACCGCCTCTGTCGATATCTCCCACCAACAGCACCGGCGCGTCCACCAGTTCCGCCATACCCATATTGACAATATCATTTTCCTTCAGATTGATCTCCGCCGGGCTCCCCGCCCCCTCAATCACAATGATATCCGTCTGCTTTTCCAGCTCCGCAAAAGCCCTTCTGATCTCCGGAATCAACTGCTTCTTATACGCAAAATACTCTCTCGCGGACATATTTCCGATGACTTCCCCGTTTACAATCACCTGCGATCCCACATCATTCGTGGGCTTTAACAGAATCGGATTCATATGTACACTGGGTTCAATCCCTGCCGCCTCCGCCTGCATGACCTGCGCCCGCCCCATTTCTAATCCTTCACTTGTAATATACGAATTCAGCGCCATGTTCTGAGACTTAAAAGGAGCCACCCTGTAACCGTCCTGTTTGAAAATCCGGCACAAGCCCGCCACAAGCATACTCTTTCCCGCACCGGACATGGTGCCCTGTATCATGATCACTTTGGACATTTCCTGTACTCCCTACCTCAACACTCTCTTCAAAATCTGCTCCCTGTGATCCAGAAACATCTTCGTCACCTGACAGCTGTCCGTTTCCTCGTAAGCACAGGTATGCACACTCCTCTCATCAAAGCTCAAAATCTCCGCCTCCGGTATGCCCAACCGAATGGGCAAGTGTGTCACAATAATAAACTGCAAACCTTCCTCCGCGCACTTGACGATCAATTGATTATGCGCACATATACTTTCTATATTTTATTTGATTATGCGCATGTTTATATACCACTCAAACCTTATATATCAATGCATCCTTCGGCGCATCCCAATTCAGGCACTCAGAAATGATATGTGTCATTTCATCCCGATCTGACACTTCATATTTCTTTTTCACTGTTTCATCTTCCCGTGCTAAATAAATATAACATAGTATCCTATATCCTCCTGCTCAAAAATCATACCGCCTTTGGTCATATACTGCGGCGGATCACATGAAAACGAACTGCCACCCCATTCATGGACGATTACGCTCAGTCCAGTCTGTTCCAGTTCGTCTTTCGGTACAATGATTGACAATTCATAATCCATATACTATTTCTCGCCTTCATAAGTTTTTAACTACTGGGGATGTCAGCCCATACGCCTTGCTACGCCGTATACCTCCACATCATCCCCATAGAAACAAAATAGGTTCCGTCATATTCATCCATGATTTCCTCCACATCCGAATCATAAAAGTAAACCATATGATCCTTGAGCAACACAGATGCCTCAAATAACTCTGATGTATAGTTTTCCGCAGCCGGAACCAAATGCACGACTCTCGGAGCAAGCAGCATGATCTCAATCTCTTTCGCCCAGTCGCTGTTGAACACCACTCTTACTTGTTTGGAACCGGCAAGACTTAAAATCATGCCATCCACATCAAAATAATCTCCCGATACATATGACAACTCTTTCAACACAGCATCATGAAAACCACTATATTCCTGCATCAGCCTGTCAATGTCCTGTTTGGATTCAATATAATTCCACCCTGCAAGTTTTGTCGATACCGTTGCAAGTCCAACCTGCGCCTTTTCCAGCAATCCCGTTTCCAAAAGCTCTGTCAACGCACGGACATTGTCCCACAGACACAACTCTCCCCCATAGTAATGCACCTTTTTACTATGTTGCAGATTTTCATTCAGACTTTCGACCTCTGATCCATCTCTATATACCCATTTACCATTCACCGGATTTGTGTCAATGATTTCAACATTCACTTCATATGGCGGTTGTGTGGAAAAATCAAGATAATGAAGTACCCCGGGGCAAGCCCTCAAGTATCTTCCGCGACTACGGCACATTCGTGCCTTGACGCTCCAGATACTTGCCTTTCGCCTCGCTCCGCGAGGTAGCGAAAGCGGGGTATCTAATTTCTGATGCTCCGCACTAT
>ODAI010700436.1_pt1 | contig 55703 bp, 50 predicted proteins | sample 1539321 | NCBI WGS metagenome assembly ODAI01 (sample SAMN02144231, study PRJEB22623) | gut metagenome | biome: sheep rumen | host: Ovis aries | place: New Zealand | reverse complement strand
GGGCGCGAGCGAGAGGTCCGCCACGCCAAAGGGAAGATCCATGCGCCTTGCGACATCTCGGCCGATCAGTTCGCCCACGCGCGTGACCTTGTATGCCGTGTGCTTGATGACCTCGGAGATTTCCGACAGCGTGAGCTTGCGGTGGTTGTTGGCGATGGCGCGCTGCAGAGCCTTGTTGACGACGCCGGGTCCTGAAACGCCCACATCGATCACGACATCGGGCTCGCCCACGCCGAGATACGCGCCCGCCATGAAGGGGACGTCCTGCGGGATGTTGCAGAACACCACGAGTTTTGCGCAGCCGATGCCATCGCGCTCTGCAGTGGCAGCGGCGCAGTCCTTGATGCGCTCGCCCATGAGGCTGACGGCATCCATGTTGATGCCTGTCTTCGTGGAGCCGACATTGATCGAGGAGCAGACGCGGTCCGTTGTGGCAAGCGCCTCGGGAAGCGCGTCGATGAGGTTGCGCTCGCCCGGCGTGATGCCCTTTTCCACAAGGGCGCCGAAGCCGCCGATGAAGTCGACTCCGACCTCCTTGGCCGATTCGTCGAGGATCTGACAGGCACGAACCATCTGCTCGCGCGTGAAGCTTGCGCCCACCGTGCCGATGGGGCTCACGGAGATGCGCTTGTTGACAACGGGGATGCCGTAGCGGTCGCCGACGGCGTTGCAGGTCTCGACAAGCCTGCGAGCGTATTTCTGGATCTTGCTGCGAACCTTGATTTCAAAAACATCAAAGTCGTGGCTGGCGCAGTCAAAGAGGTTGATGCCGAGGGTTACTGTGCGCACATCGAGATGTTCGCTGCGCAGCATGTTGATTGTGGAGAGTACCTCGCGGTCTGTCAGCATGTTGGGATTCCTTTTGCGAGAAATTGGTTACTGGTCGATGGCAACGCGGTGCACGGCTTCGAAAATGGCCCGGTGCTGCATCGTCAGATGCAGCTGCATGCCCTTGGCGCGCTCAAGCAGCACCTTGTGCAGGGAGCGGGTGTCGATGCTCTCGGGGATGCTGACCTCAAAGACTTGCATTGACTCGTCCTTGCCGAGCGAAAAGGCGCGCAGCGAATCGATATTGATGCCCTGGGCACCGAAAATGCGAGAGAAGGTGCCGACGATGTCATTGCGATCCTGGCCGTAAACGCTGATCACGAAGGGCTCGGCAGGTTCACTCTCACCGCTCTTGGGCTGTTCGTAATCGCGAGCTACGACGGTGAGGCGCAGATGCTTGGCGGAGGTGGCCGCGGTGAGCTCGGCCTGCAGCGCGTCATTGGACAGCTCGCTCGGCTTGTCCACGATGTAGATGCCGGCGAACTGCTGCTGCAGGGCGGTTTGCGTCATTTCCTCGATATTGCAGCCAAGCTTGGTGAAAACTTGTGAAACGCAGGCAACAACGCCGGGCTGATCCAGGCCGATGACTGCCACAACTACGCGGTTTTCCATGAAAAAATCCTCACAGTTGAAGTGGTGTTTCGAAATTGGCGCATCATGAAGAAATTCAGCGCACAACTTAAATATCTTAACAAACGCCAGAGTGTGCTCGCCCATGGGCAGCGCACCATGCCAGACACTTGGACGGGCAGATCTTCACGATACCCTTGATTTTTCCCGTGTGTTTATGCAAAATTACCGACCTCGACACAGTTCGAGACAAAAATTCGGGGGTGTAGCTCAGCTGGGAGAGCGCTGCGTTCGCAATGCAGAGGTCAGGGGTTCGATCCCCCTCATCTCCACCAGATTCAAGTCCGGGATGGTTTGATGCCGTCTCGGATTTTTTCTTTATCGCGTTCGGCATGGGGACTTTTTCGCCAGATTCCATCGTCTGAACCGCTCTGCATCCAGAAAAAAGGGGAAGCCTTTTTTTGACCTCCCCCTTTCTGCTGGACTGATGCCTTAGGCTACACGAACGACCAGAGCGCCACCAGAACGAGCTGCCCGGTGAGAATGCGCAGGAACATCGACAGGGGATAGACCGTCGAATAGGCGATCACGGCCGGATTCTTGTCCGAGAGCGTGCCCGCATAGGCCAGCGTCGGCGGATTGGTCGTTGCGCCTGCAATCGTGCCGACCAGCGTGTGGTAGTTCAGGCCAAAGTACTTGCGTCCGACAATCCCGGTGATCAGCACCGGGATCACCGTGATGCAAAAGCCGAGCGCCGCATACATGGGACCTGGGCCGCCCGTGATGGCCTTCACGAAACTAGGCCCCGCGGCAAGCCCCACGCTCGCCATGAAGAGCGCAATCCCGATTTCCCGCAGCATCAGATTCGCAGAGGTCGTCGTGTAGGTGACCAGATGCAGGCTCGGCCCGTACCTCCCCAGCAAAATGGCGATGATGAGGGGGCCGCCCGCAAGTCCGAGCTTGACCGGGACGGGCATGCCGGGGATCGCAATCGGCATGCAGCCGAAGATGATGCCCGCGCACACGCCGAAAAACAGAGCGGCGATGTTCGGCTTTTCCAGCTTTTGAGCCTGGTCGCCCAGCCGACCGGCAAGGCGCACGAGAGCGCGTTCCGGTCCCACGCAGTACACGACGTCACCGAGCTGCAGATGCGTGTCCTGGGCCGGAAACAGCGTGATGCCTGCACGGATGATGCGGGTGATGTTTACGCCGTCGTAGGAGGACAGGTGCAGGTCACCTACCTTGATGCCGTTGACCGAGAGCTTTGTGACGCGCACGATGCGCAGCGTGACGGGCGAGTGCTCCGTTGCGAGATCCACATCCGTCGCCTCATGCCCGAAAAACGCCGTGATGGGCAGCTTGTGCTCCTTGGCGCTCACGATCCGCACCGTGTCGCCCAGATGCAGCTGCGAGTCAGGGGACGGGCTGTAGATCTCCTTGTCATGCAGCACGCGCGAGCAGATGAACTGGCGGCCGATGAAATCGCGCACCTGACGGATGGTCCGGCCTTCGAGCGCCTCATTCGTGATCTGCACGTGGAAGAAGATCGGCGCATCGTTCTGGCTCTTTTCCTGCTGCTCCCAGTGCTTGTCCTCTTCCTTCAGATCGATGCCGAAGAACAGCCGCAGCGCGATCACCGAACCGATGATGCCCAGCACGCCGAGCGGGTAGGCGCAGGCGTAGGCGACGGCAATGTTCTCTCCCGTGTAGCTGAGCATGTCGAGCGCTTCCTGCGTGGCGCCCAGACCCGGCGTATTCGTCACTGCGCCGAAGTGCACGCCAAGCATCTGCGCCAGATGGATGTTCTGCGAAAAGAGCACCCAGAGGATGATCGTCACGACGATGCTCAGGACAATTGCCAGAACAGCAAGCAGATTGAGCGTGATGCCTGAGCTTTTGAAGGCGCTGAAAAAGCTCGGCCCCACCTGCAGTCCGATGAAGAACACGAACAGGATCAGTCCGAAGTCCCGTACGAAGTTCAGCACGGAGGCATTGACGGACAGCCCGAGGTAGCCGGCGGCGAGCGCCACGAAGAGCACGAACGTGACGCCCAGCGAAATGCCGAAGACCTTGACGTGCCCGAGCGCCATGCCGACCGAGACGAGCAGGGCGTAAACAAAAATGATGTGGCTGATCGCATTCGGATCAGTGAGCAGTGTTGAAAGCCATTCCACGGTTTTTGGCCTGAAGAGGTTGTTGAAATAAGGGAATCGTACGCCGAAGGGACAGACCGGAATCTGTGTTTGCGCAAAATGAATGTGCGAATGTGCAAAAAGCGACTGATATTATGCAAAAAACGATGCCCGGAACAAGAAATGCGCTCCGAGATGGGCATCCCGGAGCGCGTTGGGGGTGGCCGGGGTGACGCGCCCCGGTCAGGCCGTTACTGCCTATTTCAGAATGGCGATCTTGATTCCGCCCGAGGTTCCCTTCTCGTCGACTTCATGATGGGCAATGAAGATCCGGCTCTCGTCGATGCCGTTTTCCACGAGCATGCGAGAGAAGATCTTTGCGCGGGCGTTGGCCATGTTGACGACGCTGTTCAGGTCGGGCTTGACCGCCCCGTAGAGCTTCTGCTCCTTTTGCTGGGTGGACAGGGACTGGTTTTCTTTGGGCAGGATCATCTTGAAGACCTTGCTCACGGCTGCGTCACGCGTGCGCTGGCCGGCGGGCAGAGTCGACATGGCGATCTTGAGCATGCCTTCGTATGTGCGGCGGTGCACTTCGAGGTCTTCGCCCTTGAGCGCTACGACCGGAATGATCTCAAGCTTGCTCTTGGGGTTCTTCTTGAGGGCTTCGACAATCGGCCGGGCGATCTGCTTTTGTTCCTCTCCCATCTGCGCGAGTCCCGCGACATACGGGATCATCACGGAGTTTGTCGCGCCGTTCCCGAGGCCGAAAGTCGCAAGCGATGTGAGCAGATTCACCGGCGAAGCGACAACCTTCAGGATCAGATTCTTCAGCGCGATCAGCACGACTTCCCCGATTGAGAAGGTCGGGTCGGCAAGGTCGCCCGAGATGGGCAGGCCGAAGTCCACATTGCCCTTGCTGTCTGTGAGCAGTGCGGAAGCCAGCGTCACGGGCAGCGCGGAACTCGTCGCGTTGGGACTGTAGTCGCCCCACTCGAGACGCTCGATCGTGATGTGGTTGTCAACCTTGAGCTTGCTCTTGTCCGTGATGGTCACATCGGCGTTGACCGTCAGGTTGCCGCGCTTGATGGGGTACGAGGTGTAGTGCAGCGTGTAGGGGCTGAAGAACGGCATTGACACCGACGTCAGAGAGCCCTTGGCCGTGAGCTTGCCCTTGTCGGCAAGCGGCGAGCCCTGGCCCGTGAGCTTGATCTTGGACACGCCGTTGATGAGAGCCGAGGTCTGCACCGTTGCCGGCGTGTCTTCGCCGCCGATGGCAAGAGGCTTGATGGAGACCTTGACGTCGCCGCAGCGGATTTCGCCCGGCGGATTGACGGATCTGTCAGTAAATCCCAGGAAACCGTTGTTGACGGCGATTTCGCCCACGCGGATGGGACGCTCGGTGTCGCGTCCGGTCTTTTGCTCAACCTTCTGAACCTTCGCCTGGACCTGTTCGCGCACCTGCTGGGCCTTCTCGGCCGATTCCCGCTTGCCGAGCAGCGGATCGATGTCAAGGGTGCCATCGGCGAGCTTGCTCACGCGGTAGCGCGGCTTCTCAATCTTGACTGACTCGAGCGAAATCGTTCCCTGTGCCGGGGCGTTCAGCTTGGAGACCGAGACGCTGTCAATGGCTCCGAACTGGCTCCTCTGGCCGGCGATTTCAAAGGCGATTTTCTCGGCCAGGCTCGAGGCAAGGCGCGTGTAGCCAGAGGCGCCGTCAGCCCATTCGATGCCCGAGGCGTTCGCCTTGTCGGTGAGTACCGTAACCGTGGCGGCATTCACTGGCAGGCTCACGGAGGCATTGCCGACATCGGCAGACTTCAGCGCAACCGAAATGGTGTCCTTGACGGCGACGCGGCCCTTGCTGACCGAGAGCGAACCGACGGAGGCCTCAAGCGGGAGGTCGCCTGCGAGCTTTGCGCTCGCCCCAAGCAGTTTGAGCGATTCGTTGGTGAGCGTGAGCGCGCCCTTGTCCTTCCAAGCAAGATGGATGCCGCCGATTGCGAGCTCGCTGGCTTTGGATGAAACGCCGTTGTCGGGGAGCGAGACGGCAGGGGATGAAAGCTTGACGCTGCCGAGCGTTGCGCTTTGCTTGATCAGGTCGAGTTCATCCAGATTCACGGCAAGCTTGGCAAAGGTGAACTTGCTGCTCTCGGCCTGCGCTCCCTTCATGTGAACATCAACGCCGTCCGCGCTCGCCTTGGCCTTCAGAAGAATGGTCGCGGGCTTCTCTTGCGTGGCAAGCGCAAAGATCAGGTCAGCCGAGAGCGAAAGCGTACCCGAGTTGATCTTGAGGCCGGCAGAGGCGGGAGCCAGGCCCGCCAGATGCGCAAAGCTGTAGCCCTTGATGTCCGCATGAAGTTTCGTGGCGATGCTGTCCTGGAAGGGCAGCGTCTGCCCCTCGGCGGCAAAGGGCGCGCCGTTGTCCTTGAACGAGAGCTTGGGCGTGACATATCTTTCGACGTCTGCTCCGATCGTCCCGATGAAGGGGACGGCAAGCTCAAGATCGGTGATTTTCTCATTGACGCCCATGGAAGGAGCCGAGACGTGGAATCCGGAATTGGCGAGCTCAATGTTGTTGATGCAGAACGGGAAGGGCTTCTCCTTCTTGTCCGCTGTTTCCGGCTGCGGCTTTTTCGCGTCCGGGGCGGAGAATCTGGCGATGACATCGTCAAAGCTCGTGCCGCCCTTCTCGTTGATCAGAATCGATCCGTTGAAGGCATCGACCGAGAGCTCCTGAAGGACAACGCCGAAGCGCTTGATGGATTCAAGAAAGGCCATGTTGACATAGACGCGGCCGATGGACAGAGCCGGATTGGCCCCCGCCTGGTCCGCCATGGCGATGTTGTGGACGGTGGCTTCCAGCGTCCAGGGGTTGAACTCGGCCTTTTCAATGGAGACCTTGCGGCCGAGCGCTTCCGTGGCCGGGCCTTCGGCAGCCCATTTCATGAGAGCGGGCACACCCCAGAATCCCCCTGCCGAATACAGAGCGCAGGCGGAGACAACACCAATGGCGATCTTGCTCATGCGGTTCAGTTGCATCTCATATCTCCTTGTCTCGAGCCTTACTAGCTTGGAGCGAATTTAGCACCAAAGAAAACGCTCCGAGCGGCTCAGGAAGCGCTCTTTAGCTGACTGAGCAATTGACTGATGATTTTCGGATCGTGCGTGCCGAGTTTTTTGAGGCCGCTCGAGCGATGCGCCTCGGCTGTTTTCGGGGCGATGCCGAGACGCTCGGCAATGGCGCGCGTGGAGAGCCCCTGTGAAACGAGCCGCACGATCTCCTGCTCGCGCTCGGTCAGAGCGGAAAACCGGTCTGCGGCCTGCTGATCGGAGACTGTTCCGAAAAGCCGCTCGCAGGATAGCTGAACGCCTTTGCGAATGTCTGCAAGGAGCCGGTTTTCATCAACCGGCTTTTGCAGAAAGTCGATTGCGCCTCCCAGCATGGCCTGCACTGCCATGTCCACGTCCCCATGGCCGGTAATGAAGATGATGGGAAGATCGATTTTGTGCTCGGCGAGCAGCGTCTGGCATTCCAGCCCCGAGAGCCCGGGCATGCGGACATCCAGGACGAGACAGCCGGGAACTGAAGGGCGGTCTGCGGCAAGAAATGACCGGGCATCGTTGTACACGGCTGTATGCCAGCCGTCGAGCTCAATGAAAAACTTGAGCGCGGAGGACAGATCCGAGTCATCGTCGACAATGCGGACAATCGCTTTGTCTTGCATGTCTTTGAGCGCGTTCATAGGAGAGAGAGAAAAAATCAGGACAGCGGAATGCTGACCGTTGCACAAAGGCCCGAAGGCGTGTTCCGGCTGAATTCTAGCCTTGCTCCGTGCGCTTCCAGGATGCTCCGGACAATGGATATGCCGAGTCCCAGGCCCTCTGCCTTGGTGCTTGCAAGGGGCTTGGAAAGCGCTTCAAGCACCTGCTCGCCCACTTCGGGACCATTGTCTGAAACGGTGAGTTCGGCGCGGTTGTCCGAGCGCCTTGCAAGATTGACGGACACCAGGCCGTGATCCATGTTCTTTTGTGCTTCGGCTGCGTTTTTGATGAGGTTCAGAACGACAAGCTCCCATTCAAGGGAATTGACTGTCAGCCAGATCGATTCCTGTGCGCTGAAGTGCACGGAGACATTCTGGTACCGGCCGGTTTCCTGCCAGGAACGGATGGCCGCGCGGCAGATTTCCCGCAGGTCCGCGGGGCTGCGGCTGGCAGTCTTGCTTTTTGCGTAGGAGCGCACGTTTTCCACAATGCTGTTGATGCGCTCGGTCTGATTTTCGATCTGATCGAGAATGCCGAGGACGGACTGCGGATCGATCCCGGGACGGATCATGCGGCGCAGGCCCTTCGTGTAGAGGCTGAGCGTGGCAAGAGGCTGGCGCAGTTCGTGCGCGATCATTGAAGAGATCTGGCCGATGATGCCGCTGCGCTGCAGCCGCTCAATATGGTCCGCGGCCTGCATGGCCGCTCGCTTGAGCTCCTTTTCGCGCGCGAGGGAATCCCGCAGGGCAGAGGTGCGTTTCTTCACCAGCTGGCTCGTGCGCACGGCGTGGGCGACAAGCGCCAGAAGTGCCAGGAAAGCGGCAATGAGGATCGTGCCGTAACTCTCCCAGATGCGCCTGACGGACCATTCGCGCAGATACTGGTACGGGCCGATTCTGAGTTTTCGGAATAGGTTGTCGATGCTGCTGAAGTCCGTAATCAGACTCCAGAAGTGGCCGGAATCGGTGGCCGGCATGTCCAGAATGGCCTTGGCAATGGTCCGGGAAACGTCGGGCGATAGATGAGGTGTCGCGGCGATCACCCAGGACGGGTAGAGCGCAGTGGAACTCTGGCAGGCGCCGATCGTTGTTTTGGGCTCAATCACGCGGAATTCGTACTTGTCCTGCGGATGCGCTCTCATCCAGTCCTCGATCCAGCAGGTTCTGAAAATGCCGACATCGACCGTTCCGCCCTTGAGAGACTTGACAATTTCGGCGATTTTCTCTCCGGGGCCGGAGTACTGCGTGGAGCCAAAGAATGTCAGCGGATCGTACCCACGCTCAAGCAGTTCGCCCTGCGCCACGCGCATTGCAGTGAAGCCGTCGGGCGTGGCGGCCATCAGGCGCAGCCCCTTGAGCTCCTCGATGCTCGAGACGGGCAGATCTCGGCGTACGACGAAAGCCGAGCCTTCAGAGCTGTTCGGGTTCGGATGGGTGACATGGGCAACGGCGGCGATCGCGGAGGCGCCGTTGACGGACTCCTGCCGGTAAAAGCCGGCGCTCGCGATGAAGATGTCGACCGAGCGGTTCTGAATGGCGCGCGAGAGCTCCTGCATGGTCATGACCGAAGTGCTGACGCGGGTGCGAGGAAACAGCTTCTGGAGGAGCTTGACGGTGGGGGCGATAATCGGCTCGTTTGGAGAGGGGCGCAGAAAGGCCACGATCCCGACGCGAAGCTGCGGAATTTGCGCATCGGCAATCTCCTGCGCTGCGGCTGAGAGTGCAGAAAGGGCCGCGAGGAGAAAAACCAGAAAGCGGCGGGCGGCATCTCTCATGGCGCCGGCTCCAGGCTCTGCGCCATTCTGGGGAAGGCCTGCAGGGCATTTTCTGTACTTTGCCTGCAGATGTCTTCAAGGCTGCATGCGCGCAGCTCCGCGGCGATCCGCGCGTAGCCGAGAATGTCGCCGATATGCGTGCGGGGATCAGTGCTCGAGCGCCGCTCTGGACCGGGCATATCGGGCGCATCCGTTTCCAGAACGAAGGCATCGGCCGGAAGGGCGCAGAAAATGCGGCGGATTCGCTGCGAACCGCGGTAGGCGAGTGCGCCGCCAAACCCAAGCTTCAGCCCGAGCGAGAGAATTTTCCGGGCCTGCTCGATGGAGCCGTTGAATGCATGGACAACACCGCCGCTAGGGGGAATTCTCGCAAGCCACATGGCGGTCTTGTCGACAGCGTGGCGCGCGTGCACGGAGACGGGAAGGGCAAGATCCCGGGCCGTCTTGAGCTGCGCAGCAAAGAGCCGCTCCTGGTAACCCATGTCAAGCCCGGCAACAAACCCGTCTAGTCCGATTTCTCCGACGGCAGCAAAGCAGGGATCGGAAAGCGCCTGTTCGCAGGCGGCGCGGTGCTCGGAGAGCGCTCGATCGGCATCTTCCGGCGCGGGCAGGTACATGGGATGCATGCCGAGCGCGTAGCTGAGACGGCATGCACGGGCGATCCGCGCCGTTTTGCCGAGGGATGAGACTTCTCCCGCGCACACGAGCGCACCCGCTACGCCCGCGGCGCGGGCCGCATCAATCATCTCGGAGCGGTCTGCATCAAAGGCGCTGCAGTCTGCGTGGCAGTGCGTGTCGATCAGCACGGGCGGATGCCCCCGTTCTCAAGCTTGAGCACACGGTCGCATTGCGCGGCGATCGACAAGTCGTGGGTGACGATGATGATTGCGGTGCCGTGGCTGCGTGCGAGGTCGATGAACACGGAAAACACGGACATGGCCGTTTGGGCATCCAGGTTGCCTGTCGGTTCGTCGGCGAGCACGCACTTGGGATTGGTCACGATGGCCCTGGCGATTGCAACACGCTGTCGCTCGCCGCCAGAGAGCTGACCGGGCAGGTGCTCGGCCCGCTGCGCAAGTCCTACGCTCTCAAGCGCGGCTCGGGCGGCGGCATGCGCCTGCTCGAGCGGCTCCCGGCGGATGATGAGCGGCATGGCGACGTTTTCAAGCGCAGTGAACTCGGGCAGCAGGTGGTGAAACTGATAGACAAAGCCAAGGTTCCGGTTGCGCATGGCCGCCAGGGCGTTTTCCGAGAGCCCCGCGATGGATTGCCCGGCAATTTCTACGCGGCCTGCGTCAAAGCTGTCCAGGCCGCCGATGGCATGCAGCAGCGTGCTCTTGCCCGAGCCCGAGGCGCCGACAATGGCAACGATCTCGCCCTGCAACACTTCCAGGTCAAGATTCTCAAGCACGGGCACCTTGCGTCCGCCGATGTCGCTGTAGGCCTTGCCGAGGCCCTTGACAAGAATGGTTCTACTCATAGCGAAGCGCCTCCGCCGGGTTGATCTTGGCCGCTCGCCAGGATGGATAGATGGTCGCAAGCAGACTCATGACAAGCGAGAACAGGGCGATCGGGATGATGTCCGAGGCCCTCGGGTCGCTTGGCATCTGGCTGATGAAATAGATTTCCCGAGGCAGGAACTGCACGCCGAGGACCGACTCGATGGCGGGCACGATGACCGAGAGGTTGCAGGCGATGGCAAGCCCCAGAGCGACGCCGATCGCAACGCCCACCAGTCCCACAATGCCGCCCTGGATCATGAAAATCGCCATGATGGAGCGGGGGGTGGCGCCCAGCGTCCGCAGGATGGCGATGTCGGAGCGCTTTTCCGTGACCGTCATGACGAGCGTGGAAACAAGGCCGAATGCGCCGACGAGCACGATGAGAAAGAGGATGATTGCCATCATGCGCTTTTCAACCTGGACGGCCGCGAACCAGGTCTTGTTCTGCTCGGTCCAGTCCGTTGCATACCAGCCGGGCGGCAGACCGCGGGCAAGCTGATCGGAGACGGCGCGGGCCTGCTGCATGTCCGCGATGCGCACGCGGATTCCGGTCGGGCCGCCCGTGCGGTAGAGCGCCGCGGCGTCCTCAACGCTTGTGAGCGCCATCGTGCTGTCGTATTCGTAGTGCCCGGAGGAGAAAATGGCCGTCACGGTCATCTGCTTCATTCTGGGGATGAAGCCGGCCGGCGTGACGTTGCCCGTGGGGACGATCACGGCGATTTTCTCGCCCACGCGTACGCGCAGAAGCCGTGCGAGGTCGCGTCCGATGATGATGGAGAACGATCCGGGCTGCAGGCTCTGGAGCGCGTTCCGCGGCATAGTGGCCGCTATGTCGCTCACCGCGGGTTCAAATTCCGGGGAAATGCCGCGGAGCATGGCGCCGCGCACGGCCCCGCCCGAGCTCACGAGCGCCTGGCCGGCGACGTACGGAGCGCATGCTTTCACCTGTGCGTTCTTTCTGAGGTCTCCGGCAACGGACGCCCAGTCGGTGATCGGGCCGCGCAGGCTGACGATCTCCACATGCGGGAGGATCGAGAGCATGCGGTCGCGCACTTCCTTCTGGAACCCGTTCATGACCGAGAGAACGATGATGAGCGCCATGACGCCCACGGCGATCGAGGCAACGGAAATTGCCGAGATGAAGCTCATGAAGCCGTCCTTGCGGCGGCCGCGGCGGCCGGCCCGGGTGTATCTGAGGCCGACCAGCAGTTCAAAGGGCGATCCCATACGTGTGCTCCTTAGGGCTGATGGCGCGTTGCGCCGTCAATGGCGACCCGCACGGGGGTTGCCTTGAGGACGTCGACAAGCACGCGGCTCGGGATGGAAACGATGTATCCGCGGCGTCCGCCGTTGATGTAGATCGTCGGGATGTCCAGAATGGTCGACTCGACAAAGACCGGCATGGCCTTGCGCGTGCCGAAGGGGCTCGTGCCGCCCACCTGGTAGCCAGAATTGCGCTGGGCCTGCTCTGGTTTGCAGGGGGCAATCGACTTCCTGCCGCATTGCCTTGCGAGGTTTTTCGTGGAGACCTCCCGGTCGCCGTGCATCAGGATCACGAGGGGCTTTTTGTTTTCGTCCTCCATGATGAGCGTCTTGATCATGCTGTGGTGGTCGACGCCCAGGGCGGCGCTTGAGACGCTCGTGCCGCCATGCTCGACATATTCGTAGGAATGCTCTCCGAAGGGCACCTTGTTGCGCTTGAGCCATTCGGTTGCCGGCGTTGCGCTTTCGTGTTTTGCTGTCTTGCTCATAAAAATCAGTTCTTGATGTCGCTGTCCCAGAGTCCCTTGGGCATCGGGAAGGCCACGCGGTTTTCCTTTTCTCCGAGTTCGCTCACGCGGGTGACGTCAAAATGCGCCTGCAGATAGCGCACGACGCCGTCGACAAGCGTTTCTGGGGCCGAGGCTCCGGCCGTGATGCCGACCGACTCGATGCCCTCAAGCCACCCGGGATCGATGTTCTCTGCCGAGTCGATCAGTCTGGCGTGCACGCCCTGGCGCTCGCTCACTTCGCGCAGACGATTGGTGTTGGAACTTGTCACGGAGCCGATCACGAGGATGAGATCGACATTTCGGGCGAGGTTCTTCACGGCATCCTGGCGGTTCTGCGTGGCGTAGCACACGTCGCTCTTTTTGGGTTCGATGATCCCGGGGAATTTGCTCCGGAGCGCATCGATCACCTCCTTGGCGTCGTCCACCGAGACCGTGGTCTGGGAAACGTAGGCGCAGTCGGGCCCCGGAATGTCGTCAAGAGCCATGACGTCGCTCACGTTCTGCACGATCTGGATGCCTCCGTCGATCTGTCCCATCGTGCCTTCAACCTCGGGGTGTCCGGTGTGGCCGATCATGATGATGGATTTTCCCTGCTGATGCATGCGCACGACTTCGCGGTGGACTTTCTTCACGAGCGGGCAGGTGGCGTCGTAAATCGTCAGGTTTCTGCTTCTTGCGCGCAGCTCTTCGCTCCTCGGGATGCCGTGGGCGGAGAACACGAGCGTGGCACCGTCGGGCACGTCCTCAAGCTTTTCAATGAAGACGGCTCCGCGCCGCTTCAGATCGGAAACCACGGTCTTGTTATGCACGATTTCGTGCCGCACGAAGATGGGGGCGCCGTGTACGGCGAGCGCCCGTTCGACGATGGCGATCGCGCGCGTGACGCCGGCGCAAAAGCCGCGCGGCTGGGCTAGGATGACCTGCATGGGATGAGAATTGTTCGGATGAAAAATCAATGAGTCCCGTATTTTAGACTGCGGCTACCCTTCGGGGCTCGCGGGAGTTGCCAGCCGCGCAAATCCGTGTAGAATGCCGCTCCGCGAAAAAGCGGACGGTCTGCTGATGCTCAGATTTTTCCGCGGACAGGGGAACTTTTGCTGATGGACTTGGCAGAGGTTTCTTTTTGTCGTATAATCGCCGTCTTTCTGAATTTCGCGCTCACGCCTTCAGTAGGCGAGGCGTGAAGCGTTTTTAACTTTATTTTTACGGGAGTTAGCGATGGCACGAGTGTGTCAAGTCACCGGCAAGGCGCCGATGGTCGGCCATCAAGTCTCGCACGCGAACAACAAGACCAAGCGTCGTTTCATGCCGAATCTGCAGTACCGCCGCTTTTGGGTTGAAAGTGAAAACCGTTGGGTCCGCCTGCGTTTGACGACGGCTGGTCTTCGCACTGTCGATAAGGTTGGTATCGATGCGGTTCTCGCGGATCTCCGCGCCCGCGGCGAAATCTAATAGGAGATTGAACCATGGCAAAGGGACCTCGCGAAAAGATCAAGATGGAATCTACGGCCGGCACCGGCTACTTCGTCACCACGACGAAGAACAAGAAGACGTCCACGGGCAAGCTCGAGCGCAACATGTTCGATCCGGTTGCTCGCAAGCACGTCTTGTTCAAGGAAACGAAGCTTCGTTAATTCGAACATTCCTTTGATCGATCAAGCAAAAAACCGACTGGGTGATGAGCCTCGTCGGTTTTTTGTCATCGGTGCCCGGTTCGGGCTGGAAGGAAAAACGCGCTTCTAGCGTTTCTCTTTTTTCACATGCGCGCCAAAGTATCCGCGGATCACCCAGAGATCGCGCAGCTTGTTGATTCGGACGAGCTCCCTCTTGCGCTCCTCTCCCATGAGGCCGGGCTGGAATCTCTCCCATTTCTTGTATGCGCCCGACATGTCGATGTCCTCGAGCTTTTTGCGCAGGAACGACGGCATCCACCAGGTGGTCTGTGCCGCCTGAAAGTCAATGACTGCAGGGGTATCGTCCGGACGAATCAGAATATTCGAGTAGGTGCGCATGTCAAGATGCACGACGCCCGCACGGTGAATTTCCCTTGTGAGCTCCTCGAGCTTGAGCAGGTATTGCGCGGTCACGCGCTCGGGCTGGATGTTCGCCAGGACCTCACCCTCCTGAAAGAGGATGGCAAGGGAATTTCCGTCGATGCGAAAGGATTCTTCGGCAACCCCGTCAATGCCCTTCAGGCGCGAGAGAATGGTCAGTTCGTGCGAGAGCAGGAGCCGGGCCACAAGCCGCACGTACCAGGGGCGGGAGGAAAAGTCCTTCACTGTCCAGCGGCGGCCGTCCGGTCCGACGACCAGACTGACCACGGCGTTGAACACATGCCCGTCGCGCAGCAGCTTGGACTGCAGGTTCGGCAGGTCGGCACGAGTGAAGGCTTTTCCCATGGGTACTTCCTTTGTTCTGTCGCTTCAGATTAGGGCATCTGGATGCGGCCGCCCGTGGGAGGCATCGAAAAGCCCTTGTCGCCCGGAGTGACGATCTTGTTGGCGGCTTCGCGGCGCATCTCTTCCATCCGCTCGAACGTCTTCTTGACGCCGTCCCGTGCGGCCTGCCCGTAGTTTGCAACGGCTTCGGCAACGGTTTCTCCGGGGATTTCAAAGGCGATCGGCAGCGGCCCCATCTGGGTCATGATCTGCACTTCTCCGGTGAAAATCAGAGGGCGCTCGGCGTCGCGGGCGCCGGTGGCCGTAATGGGCGTCAGAACCCGGATGGTGCCGATCTTCCGATCGGTCACGATTTCTTCAGTGTACAGGTTGTTCGCATCCATTTCGGTCTGCATCTGGTCAAGATCGGCCACGGGAAAATCTCCAAAAAGATGAATCTAAAAAGAGCGGGGAGCCTGACGCGTCAGGTTCCCTGCTCGGAATGAATGAAAAGCGGCTGGGACGATGGCTTTAGCGGTAGACCATCACGGGAACGTGCGAGTGCGTCAGCACCTTTTGCGTTTCGCTGCCCAGAAGCACGGCGGCAAGCCCCTTGCGGCCGTGGCTGGCCATGAACACGCAGTCGCAGTTCTTGTCCTGGGTTGCGTTGATGATGGCTTCCGCGGGAGAGAAGGACTTCACGGCCATGGTCTCGGCGGCGATGCCGGCTTCGTCAAAGAGCTTCTTTGCAGCCTGCAGGTTCTCCTCGGCGGTCTCCCGCATGCGCTCGTCATAGTCTTCGATGGATTCCGGGCGATACTCGGACAAGGACGTGTAGCTGTAGGGCTCCATGACGGTGATCAGCACAACACTAGCGCCGATGGGCTTGGCAAAGCGCACAGCGCCGCGCACGGCCTCGGTTGCAAGCTCGGAGCCATCGGTGGGAACCAGAAGACGTTTGTACATACGGTAACTTCCTTAGGTTGCATGCAGGATAAATGACCTATCCCCTAACCGCTCCATTTTAGGACAAAAACGAGTTGTGATGGTTAGGCGCTGCACAAAAAAGCGGCGATCGGCAAAGAGGGATTCCCGCTCGGTCTTTCCAGTCCCGCTTTGCGCAAGACAAGGAGGAATTTCTCCCGGGCGGCGGTGCCTCTCAGGCGCATGCGGAGTATGCTCGGATCCGTCTGGTGACGAAAAATCAAGGAGGCGGATGTGTTTGATCGTTTGATTCGAAATGCAACGGTTGTCGACCCCGTCAACGGGTATTACGGCATCGGCGATGTTGCCATCAAGGATGGCCGCATTGCCGCGGTCGGCAAGGATCTTCCGGGGGATGCGGCGCAGTGCGACGATGCTTCCGGGCTCACGCTGATGCCCGGCCTCATCGACTCGCACCTGCACCTGGGCAGCATGTTCGGCTCGCCATACGGAACGCGCATGGCGGCCCTGGCAGGCGTGACGACGTGCCTTGACATGGCCGGGCCCATTGACGAGATTGCCGGCAACCTCAAGGATGTCGGTCCCGGAATCAATGTGGCGATGCTCTCGGGGTTTGAGCCCAAGAAGATCTTCGGGACGGAAACCCCGAGCGAGGAGCAGATCCTTGAAGCGATTGAGCTGGCCCAGAAGCACGGAGCGCTGGGGCTCAAGATCATGGGCGGCCACTGGCCGATGCCGCTGGCGACCTGCGCTGACGTTATTCGCCTGTGCAATGAAGCCGGGGCCTACGTTGCGTGGCATGCGGGAACGCACACCGCCGGCTCAAATATCAAGGGCGTTCGCGAGGTGATCGATGTCGTCGGGGATTACAGGCTGCACCTTGCACACATCAACGCCTACTGCCGCGGGCGCGTGAATCCGGTGCTCGATGAGGCGCTCGAAGCGATCGAACTGCTCAAGACGCATCCCAACATCTGGTGCGAGAGCTACGTCTCGCAGATGAACGGCACCGTACTCACATGTGACGAGGCGGGAAACGTGACGGACCATGTGACGCAGACCTGCCTTGCCACGTACGGCTTCCCGCCCACGAAGCAGGGGGAAATCGACTGCATCCGGGCGCACAAGCTCTTTGTTGTGAAGGACTTTGGCGATCACTCCGATCTCATCGAGGGCGAGCCGGCCGTCGAATACTTCCTTGCAATGGGCACGAAGACGGCCGGATCGTTCCCGGTGAATCCCGCGCTTTCCCGCTTTGTGATTGCCGGCGCCAAGCGCGACAATGGCGCGTTTGTCGTAGACGCCATCAGTACGGACGGCGGCTGCATTCCGCGCAATGTGACGATTTCCACCGGACTGTCGCTCGTTCGCTTCGGGCTGATCACGCTGCCCGAGTTCGTGGTGAAGACGTCCGTCAACCCGGCCCGGCACCTGAAGCTTGCCGATCGCGGACACCTCTCGGCTGGAGCCGTGGCCGACATCACGATCTTCGATTACGAGCGCCAGAAGGCGGTCGAGACGATCGTCGACGGCAAGACTGTTATGAAGGACGGCAGGATTTTCGGCAAGGGCGGCAGGTTCATCGCGACTGAAAAGGCAAGGCCCTATTTGGAAGGGCTTGGCTATCAGGTGATCGTGACCGACACGAGCGGTCCCGAGGCCGAAAGGTTTGTTCCGTAGGACATGCAAGCGGTGCGGCGCAATGCGCCGCATCCGCGCTATCCGGCTTCGTCCACGCCCGCGATCCGGTTAATTGCCAGCGAGGCAAGCCGCAGGCCGAGCGTCGCGGTGATGGCCGAGCTCGTGCCGTAGCCCGCATTCTGGGGAACGGAGCAGCCGGGCGCGCAGTTCCGCATCGGTTCGTCGGTGAATGCAGCGATGATGCCGAAGGGTTTCAGACGCTTCGGGTCGGCTGAGCCGGCAGGGAACCCGTATTCCTTGCGCAGCGTCGTGCGCAGCCTTGAGAGCAGGGGGTCGCCCTTGGCCCTGGCGATGTCGCCGGTGCGCACCCGCCCTGGATCGATTCTTCCGCCTGCGCCGCCCGCAACGAAAATCGTGCGATTCGCTCTGCTTGCCCAGGCAATGAGAGCTGCCTTGGCCTGCATGTCGTCAATGGCTTCAACGATGATCGCATCATCCGGGATGAGGGCGCCCGGATTTTCCTTGCTGATGAAGGCAACAAGCTCCGTGATGCGCGCCTGCGGATTGATCTCGCGGAACCGCTCGGCAAGCACGGCAGCCTTGGGCTTGCCCAGCGTGGATCGGAGGGCCGGAAGCTGCCGGTTGAGATTGCTCTCGGCAACCGTGTCGCCATCGATCAGCGTGAGCTCCCCGATAGCGCTTCTGGCAAGCGCTTCCGCGCACCAGCTGCCGACGCCGCCAAGTCCCACGACGCACACGTGGGCGGCCCGGAGCCTTGCAAAGCCTTCTGGGCCGTAGACCCGCTCAATGCCGCCGAAGGCGCGCTTGTCAGAGGAATTGCCCATGATGCACCTCCGTCATTCCGTCCGGTCTCTGCCGCCCGCCTTGCGCTTGGCAAACCAGGTGAAGAACACAGGCACGAAGATTGTCGCAATGAATGTGGCAAAGAGCATGCCGCCGCACACGCCCGTGCCCATGGAGCGGCGCGCGTTGGCGCCAGCGCCGGTCGCAAACACCATCGGCAGCACGCCCAGAACGAACGCGAGCGAAGTCATGAGGATGGGGCGAAGACGCAGGCCGGCGGCCTCGATGGCGGCATCGAACGGCCCCATGCCCTCGGCCATGCGCTGCGCGGCGAACTCCACGATCAGAATGGCGTTCTTGGCCGTGAGGCCAATGAGGACCAGCAGTCCGATCTGGAAGTAGATGTCGTTCGGCATCGAGCGGATCCAGAGCGATGCGAGGGCCCCGAGCAGCGCGAAGGGAATGGCCATCACCACGGCAACGGGCAGCGACCAGCGCTCATAGAGCGCGGCCAGAATCAGGAACACGATCACCAGGCCGAAGACAAAGGAGATGACCGAGGAAGAGCCGATTCGTTTTTCATGCCAGGCCTGTCCCGTCCAGGTGATTGCGTACCCTTCGGGCAGCACTTGCTCGGCAATTTCTTCGACAATGCGGATAGCTTCGCCCGAGCTTGTGCCCTGGGCGGCCTGCCCCATGAACTGGCTTGCCATGTAGCCGTTGATGCGCGCGATGGTGTCGGCTCCGGAGATGCGCTCGGTCGTGATGAGCGAGCCCAGGGGCACCATCTGGCCGCTGCGGGCGCGCACGTAGCACTTGCCCAGGTCCTCCGGGGTCATGCGGTATTTTGCGTCCCCCTGCAGATACACGCGGTAGATGCGGCCGTTGCGGGTGAAGTCGTTCACATAGTCGCCCGCAAAAATGGCCATCAGGGTGTCGTAGACGTCATCGTTGCTGATTCCGAGGCGCATTGCCTTTTCCTCATCCAGATTGACGCGGATGATCGGGGCGTCGGCCCGGATGAACTTGCGCAGTCCGGTGATCTCCGGGCGTTTGCGCAAAGCATTGAGAAAATCGTCCGTCACCTGCTGCAGGGCGAGAACATCGTCATTGCCGTGGGCTTCGATGTAGCCGGCAAAGCCGTTGGAGCTGCCCAGACCGCGGATCGAGGGCGGCATGGCGGCAACGGAAACCGACTCGGTGGAGTCGTTTGCGATTTTCTGCAGCATGCGGCGGATCTCAAAGGCGGTCTCCTTGCGCTCATCCCAGGGCTTGAGCTTGAGAATGAACGTAGCCACGCCTGGGCGGATGTCGCTGCCCTGCGTGTCAAAGCCCTTCATCACAAGGCGGCTGTCCAAGCCGGGAATTTCCTTTTTGATGCGCGCTGAGAGCCTGTCGGTTTCCGCGTCCGTCCGGGAGAAGGCCGAGCCCTCAGGCAGGCTGGTTGCCATGCGCACCAGTCCCTGGTCTTCGGCAGGGACAAAGCTGCCGGGCGTGATCTGCAGCATGTACCAGCAGCCGGCGATGGTGCCAAGGAGAATGAGGGCCGAGATGAAGCGGTGCTTGAGCGCAGTCTTGACAAGCTGCAGATACACGAGCGTAAAGCGGGCGAGTCCCTTGTCAAAGGCCCGGAAGAAGGGATTCTTTTTCTCGGGTCTTTCCTTGAGAATGACGGCGCAAAGCGCGGGCGTGAGCGTCAGGGCGACAAAGCCGGAAAGCGCCACGGACACGGCAATCGTGACGGCGAACTGCCGGTAGAGCTCGCCCGCGATGCCGCCAAGGAATGCAACGGGGATGAACACGGCGGTCAGAACAAGCACGATGGCCACCAGGGCGCCGGACACCTCCTTCATGGCTTCCTGCGCGGCCTTGAAGGGCGAATAGCCCCTGGTGCGCATCAGGCGCTCGATGTTTTCCAGCACCACGATGGCATCGTCAACGACGATGCCGATCGCAAGCACCATGGCAAACAGCGTCATGGTGTTCAGCGAGAAGCCGAAGAGCCACAGGCCCGCCATGGTTCCGATAAGGGAAACCGGTACGGCCAGCATGGGAATCAGCGTGGCGCGCAGATTCTGCAGGAACAGGAAAACGACTAGGAGCACGAGCACGCCGGCTTCGCCCAGGGTCTTGTAGATTTCCTTCAGGGATGCCTTCACGAAGACCGTCGTATCGTCCGTGATGGTGTGCTCGACGCCCTTCGGGTAGAACTTCTCGAGGCGGGCAAGTTCCTTTTTGGTGGCTTCCGCCGCAGCCACGGCATTGGCGCCGGTCTGCAGATACACGCCCACGGTGATGCCGGGCTTGTCGTCAAAGACATTGAGGAACTCATAGCTGCGCTTGCCGACTTCGGTGCGGGCAAAGTCCCGCAGGCGCACGATTTTTCCCGTCTCGTCGGCGCGCACGACAATGCCGCCGAACTCCTCGGGCGTGAGCAGCTGGCCGCGGGTCGTCGTGGTGTAGAAGAGCTGCTGGTTGCCGGCAGTGGGGGAGGTGCCGATGCGGCCTGCGCCGCGCTGCTCGTTCTTGTCTTCAATGGCCTTCACGGCGTCGGACACGGTGACGCCGAGCTGGCCCATCTTCTGGGGATCGACCCAGACGCGCATGGCGCTTTGCGTATTGCCGAAAACATTCACGTCGCCAATGCCGGGCAGGCGCTTGATGTAGTCAACCACATTGAGCAGCACGTAGTCGGCCAGTTCCGTGGGCGTGAGCGAGCCGTCCGGAGACGTGTACGCGATCATCAGAATGGTTTCTTCGGGACGCTTTCTCACCGTGACGCCGTACTGGCGCACCTTTTCCGGCAGCGTTCTTTCCGCGGTGCGCACGCGGTTGTTGATTTCCAGAACCGCGTCGTTCGGATCGGTGCCGACTTCAAAGGTGCACTGGATGCGCACGTCGCCGTTTGCGCGCACGCTGGTGGTGTAGTAGATGAGGCCTTCAATGCCGGAAAGCTGGTCTTCGATCGGGGCTGCGACGGTACGGGCGATCGTCTGGGCATTGGCACCTTCGTACTGCGTGACGACCGAGACGGTCGGAGGCGAGATCTTCGGATACTGGGAAAGGGGGAGAACGCGAAGCGCAACGAAGCCGGCAAGCAGAATCAGCAGCGAGAGCACTGTCGCGAAGATGGGACGTCGGATGCAGAATTGGCTGAGCATGGCGCTTGTCTCCGGCGGGGATTACTTTCGGGGAGCGTCTGCCAATGCGGGGGCGAGCGCAAGCCCTGGCTTGAGCCGCTGGATCTGGTTGATGCAGACCCTGTCGCCGTCCTTCAGGCCCGAGAGGACGATCCAGTCCGTATCCTTCCAGGAGCCGACCTTGACGGCCACCGGTTTGGCCCGGCCATCCTCTTCAACGTAGACCTGATAGGTGCCGTCGGGTTTCTGATAAACCGCCTTTTGGGGAATGCGGAAAACCCCATTGAGCGTGCGCAGCGCAAGCTGTGCCCGCAGGAACTGTCCCGGCCGCAGAACCCCCTTGCCGTCGACGCGGGCGCGCAGCTCGAGGGTTGAAGTGGACGGGTCGATGCTCTTTGCGATGTAGTCAAGCTTTGCCGGGTATTCGTTGCGGTGCCTGTCATAGACGCGAATCCGGCTGTCCGGAGTGATTCTCGCGCCGTCCAGATCCGATTCGGAAATATGGAACACGAGCCGCAGATGGTCGGGCTGGGTGAGTTCTGCAAGCAGGGTGCTTGCCGCCGTCACAAGGGCGCCCTTGTTGACCAGGGCCCTTCCGGCGATGCCGTCGGAAGGCGCCTTGACGCGGGTGCGGCTTAGATTGATGCGAGCGCTTTCTTCATTGGCTCTGGCAATGGCGAGCTTGGCCTTGGTGATGGCCGCCTCGCTCCGGGCATCATCTCGGACCTTCTGGCTGACGGCCTTGGCGGCAAACAGGTTCGTGTACCGGACCGCTTCCCGCTGGTCCTGCTCGTATTCGGCCTTGAGCTGGTGGACCGCTGCGGATGCGGAGTTGAGCGCCGCCCTGTAAGGGGCGTCGTCAATCACAAAGAGCACCTGGCCGGCTTTGACCCTTTCGCCTTCCTCGTAGACGATTTTCTCAAGGGTTCCCGAGACTTGAGCGCGCACCTGCGCCTGCTCGCGCCCTTCGGTTTCTCCCAGCTGCTCGGACCACATGATCTCGTCGCTCGGATGCACCTGGGTGACGAGAACCTTGAGCGGAGCTTGTGCCGCCGCGGCATTCTTGTTCTCCTGCTGACAGCCTGTGAGCGAACCGATCGCCAAGAGGCAAGCCAGCGTCATACTGCAGCAACGGAAAATGAAGGGCGAGCGCATGAGAGAGGGCCGTTATCAGAGGAAAGACAACTCAGGGTACACACAAAAGAACGCACCTCCGGATCGCCTGAGCGTAAATCCGGAGCAAAAAGCTTTTCAAATTGTAACCGTTGCAGACAGGGAAAATTCACAGGGGGCGGGTCGCTTGCCTGAGCCACTCGGCGGCCTGTTCCGAGACGAGGGGCAGGAGCCGCTTTCTCACCTCTTTGTGGTAATCGTTGAGCCAGCGTATTTCCGCCGCAGAAAGCATGTCGCGGCAGATCATGCGGGTATCGATCGGGCACAGCGTGAGCGTTTTGAAGCGAAGCATCGAGCCGGCCTTCACGGGAGTGACCAGATTTTCAATGCGAATGCCCCAGAGCCCGGCCCGGTACAGTCCCGGCTCATTGGAGACAAGCAGCCCCGGATGCACGCGGGAGCTGTTCTCCGCCGGTGCGCGAGGACTGATGCTTGCCGGCCCTTCATGCACGGAAAGGTGAAAGCCGACGCCGTGTCCGGTGCCGTGTCCGTAGTCCTCTCCGATCTGCCAGACGGGCATGCGGGCAATCGTGTCGAGCTGTCCGGAGAACACTCCGTCGGGGAACGGCGTTGCTGCCAGGGCAATGTGGCCGCGAAGCACTGCGGTGTAGTCGCGCCGTGCCTGCTCGGGCACGTTCCCGATCGCGCTCGTGCGCGTGATGTCCGTCGTGCCGCAGTCGTACTGTGCGCCCGAATCGATCAGAAGAACGCTCGCGCCCTTGAGCGGGGCGCTGCGCGACTTGTCCGGCGTGTAGTGCGGTTCGGCAGCGTTTGCATCGACTGCGACAATGGTTGTGAAGCTCTCTTCGAAAAAATGGCTTGAGCGGGCACGGAACTCGTGCAGCTTTTCGCTCAGGCGCCATTCGGAAAGGGCTCCGCCTCTGCGCAGCGCTCCCTCAAGCCAGCTGTAGAACTCGCACAGGGCGGCTCCGTCGTATTCCATGGCCTGCTCGATGAGCCGGAGCTCGCGGCGGTCTTTGTGCGCCTTCATCTCCATGGTGGGCTGAATGGAATCGATGATGCTGTATTCGGCGCTTTGCGCCAGAGAGACAAACAGGGCGCATGTGCGGCGCTCGTCAAGCCAGAGCGCGCCGTTTTCGGGCACGAGCGGGAGGGCTTCGGTCCAGATCTGCTCGTAGGGCCGGCACTCGATGCCGTCCTGCGCAAGGCTGCGCACAATCTCCTTGCCGATCTTGCGGGAGTCGATGAACAGGAGCGCCTGCTTGCGGGTGATGAGCAGGAAGGCGAGGAACACGGGCGTGCAGGCGATGTCGTCGCCCCTGAGGTTCGTCATCCAGGCGATGTCGTCAAGCGTGGAGATGAGCAGTCCGCTTGCGCCTTCCCGGCGCATGCGGCCGCGCACCCGGGAGAGCTTCTGGCGGCGCGTTGCGCCTCCGTATTCGAAGACGCGCACCGGATTCAAGCTCGCTGCCGGACGCTCTTTCCAGACCTTGTCAATGACCGAGCCGTCGTGCGAGAGGGAAATGTTCCTGCGCGCGAGAATCTGCTCGATTTCGTAGGCGACGCGCGAGGAAAGGGTCCGCAGATCGGCGCCGACAACGGAGTTCTTCGGGACGCTGACGCTGAGCCATTCGCCGATCTTCGGGGTTGCGCTCTCGCCGTCGCGCATCAGTTCGATTCCGGTGCCGGCGAGCTGCCGGGTGGCCTGCTCCCAGTAGCGGCTGTCGGTCCAGAGGGCCGCCTTCGTTTCGGTGACAACGAGCGTTCCGGCCGAGCCGGTAAAGCCGCTCAGGTATTTGCGCAGGGCCCAGTGCTCGGGCAGGTATTCGCTCAGATGCGGATCTCCCGTCGGAGCGATCCATGCAGAAAACTGGCGCGCGGCGAATTCCTTGCGAAGCCGGGCAAGGCGCGCGCAGACCTGCTTGCTTGTGCTGCACGCCATATCAGAACAGCTTTCGAATCGTGATGGTGATCGGCATGGAAATCACGCCGTTCAGGTTGGACTGCTTGCCGACATTGACGGATTCAAGCCGCCAGCCGGCATCGATCAGCTCGGAAAGCGTCGAGGTTGAGTCGAGCTGCTCGCATTTGAACTCAAGATTCTCGAACGAATCCTGTGCCGAGAGCGGCTTGGTTGATACGCAGCTCGCAACTGCACGGCTCGGCGTCTCCGTGAGCTGTTGGCTGGGCTCGGATCCGGGCTCCACTTCAATGGACGAACATCCGGCCAGCACTGCGGCAGACAGTGCGATGATGAACAGGGAAAAACGCGGCATTGATCGTAACCATGGCATGAAAAAACTGTGCTGCCATTGTAGCCACATCCGGAAGGCTGCCGGAGCGTCTGAACGGGGCACTGCGGCAGCCTCTCTGTTCCGCATCAGCGGCGGCGGAACTTGAGCTTCATGCCCGGAGGCAGGTTCGAGCTCACCGATTCGAACCGCTTGGCGCTTCTGGAGCGGTCAAAGCGGGCGGAAGCTGGTCCGTCCTGAGTGACGACGGTCGAAATAATGTTCGAGGTCCGTCTGGGGAACGGCTTTTTCCTGCTGTCAAAGGAACGGGCATGCTCGGCGATGTCTTCGCGCGTGAAGCGCACCCGGCGCGATGCATGGTCGTCGCGCGGCATCGACTGCGGCAGAAAGATCGCTTGGTGCTCTGGAGCGAAGGGATCCACGGGCTCGCCTGACCAGGAGCCCGCCTTGGACCGAATCCGCGAACGGGACGCAGCGGGCTTGTAGTCGATGCGGTTGCCGAAGTTGTCATCGTCGCGCCGGACTCTGGGCTGCGGGGACTTCCTGGGAGAGCCCTTTTTGGCCTCCTGCGCGGTCTGGGACTGAAGCGCCTTTCTCGTGCGGCCGACGATCTTCTTTTCAAAGCGATCTTCCGGGTTCGTGCTCTTGGCGACGCTCTCCGTCTCGGCGGGTTTGGCCGGAGCCGCCTTGCCCGCCTTTTGCAGGCGGGAGCGGACGGCGCGCCTGGCCTCCCGCATTTTGCGCAGTTCCTCAGCCCGGGCCTCGTCGCGCTTTTTGTTGTCGAGCGCGATGTCTTCGGGAACCTCGCCTTCATAGCCGGAGGCGACCTCAAGCGGGATTTTGCGCTTGAGCAGCCGCTCGATTGCCGTGAGCAGCTCCTTCTCGTCGGGACTGACAAGGCTGACGGCATGGCCCGGAACTCCTGCGCGGCCGGTGCGGCCGATGCGGTGCACGTAGTCTTCGGGGACGTTGGGCAGCTCGAAGTTCACGACGTGGGGCAGCCCCTCGATGTCCAGTCCGCGGGCGGCGATATCGGTGGCAACAAGAACGCGGATGGAGTGGTCCTTGAAGCCGGCGAGGGCCTTGGTCCTCGCGCTCTGGCTCTTGTTCCCGTGGATGGCCGCGGCGTTGATTCCGTCGGTATTGAGCTGCTCGGCCAGGCGGTTGGCCTGATGCTTCATGCGGGCAAAGACAAGAACCTGATCCCAGTTGTTGTCAACGATGAGATCGCGCAGCAGTTCACGCTTTCTTTTCTTGGCGATCGACCAGGCCTGCTGCTCGATCAGCGTGCTTTCCTTGTTGCGGGCGATTTCCACGCTCACCGGATCGGTGAGCAGGCCCGAGGCGAGCTTCTTGATCTCATCGCTGAAGGTTGCGCTAAAGAGCAGCGTCTGGCGCACGGCGGGGACGATCTTGAGGATCTTCTTGATGTCGTGGATGAACCCCATGTCGAGCATTCTGTCCGCTTCGTCGAGGACAAGAAACTCAACGCCGGACAGGTCGACGTTTTTCTGCCCCGCATGATCGAGCAGACGGCCCGGGGTGGCGACCAGGAAATCCGTTCCGCTTTCAAGTTCCGCGGTCTGGGGATTGATGTTGACGCCGCCGAACACGAGCGTGCTTTTCAGGCTGGTGCCGCTAGCGTACGCACGGATGTTTTCATCGATTTGCGCCGCGAGCTCGCGTGTCGGAGCAAGGATCAGGGCGCGAACGGACTTGGCCGAGCGCTGGCGCGGCGAGTTCAGCATGCGGGTGATGAGCGGGAGCCCGAAGGCGGCCGTCTTGCCGGTGCCCGTCTGGGCGGCGGCGAGAATGTCCCGGCCCTGCAGCAGGGCGGGAATGGCTTGAATCTGGACGGGCGTCGGAGTTGTGTAGCCCATCTTGGCTACAGCGTCTAAAACGCTCTGGTGCAATCCCAGAGCGGAAAAAGAGGAGGTCACGAATTAAATCTTTCAAAATGCGCGCCTACATGCCTGCATTCCGTGGCAAGAGCGCGGGGAAGAAAACCCCGCGGCAAAGGGAGCCAGCAGAGAGCCGGTTCAGGCAAGGCGACTGTTGTCAAACAAATTGGCCCGAATGATGTCCGTGTGCGTAAACGTGCTGTTCGGGCGATTTCCTGCGGCGGCTCTCTTGCTCCGGACAAACCGGTCAGTCCAAGGTCCTGAGCGAGCCCTGCGGGGGCGCGCATTGTAACCTGTTTTTGCAATTGACATTTGGCGTTTTCTTCTGATTGCCGCAGGCAAAGCGTGACGGTGTTCCCGGGAATTCGTTGCGGCCGCCGTCTTCTGTATCATGCCTGCCTTCAGGAAGAATCCGGGATTTTGTCCCGTCAGTTGGAGAAGCAACATGAGTGACAAGCTCAAAATCGAAGACCTCAAGGCAGGTGAAGGCAAGGCGGTCAAGCGCGGCGATCAGGTGCGGGTGCACTACACGGGCTGGCTCACGGATGGAACAAAGTTTGATTCGAGCAAGGATCGCAACGAGCCGTTTTCCTTCGACGTTGGCGCCGGCATGGTGATCCGCGGCTGGGACGAGGGACTCGTCGGCATGAAGGTTGGCGGCAAGCGCAAGCTCACCATTCCGCCGCATCTGGGCTACGGGGAGCGCGGTGCCGGCCGCGTGATTCCGCCCAATGCGACGCTCGTGTTCGAAGTCGAGCTGCTTGACATTGCCGAAGTGCCGCCGCCCGGAGAACTAGTGATTGAAGAAGTTCTCGAGGGTAAGGGGGAAGCGGCGCGCAACGGCCGCACGGTTCGCGTCCATTACCGCGGCTGCCTCAAGGACGGAACCGTGTTTGACTCGAGCTATGAGCGCGGAGAGCCGATTGAGTTTCCGCTCGGCGCCGGGATGGTGATCGCTGGCTGGGAGCAGGGACTTCAGGGGCTCAAGGTCGGCGGCAAGCGCAAACTGACGATCCCGTACAACCTGGGCTATGGCGCCCAGGGCTATCCGGGCGTCATTCCCGCCTATGCGACGCTCATTTTTGACGTTGAGCTGGTAGGGCTGAACTAAGGTTCGCCTTTCCTGCATCGATAGCGCTCCCGCGGCGAAACCGCCCATTGCCCGGGGGCGCAAAAATATCGCGTTCCGAATGTGTGGCTTGAGGGCAGAGAAATCTCAAAAAAATTCCCCGAAGCAGCTCCAAATTTGCGCCCTGTAGTTATAATCAAAACTTATAGGCATAGAAGAGAGGATCGGAGCGCATGGGCCAGGATATTTCGTTTTCTCGATGCGCACGCATCCTGCTGATGCTTGATGCGGGGCGGTACAACCGCATGCAAATCGCCACCAAGCTGGGCGTTTCTGTCCCGACCATTGCCCGGTATCTTGCGTTTTTCCGTGATGAACTTGGCATGACGATCGACTTTCGCGTCAACCCCAAGGGCCGTCGAGGAGCCGCGCGCGGACCCGGGCGCCCTGGCGTGCTGTACGTCACCGGCTACGGGAGAATCAATCGGGATAAAGCGCTGCGCCTGTGCCGGGGTTTCCTCAAAACGTTCCCGGACGAAATCGAGCCCGACAACGCGGATCTTTTTGCCTTCCTGTGCGCCAACTTGAGCAAGGCCGCGTCCCGGACCGCGCCGACGAGCTAAAGGCGCGTCAGGCCGAACGGCCTGAGCAGTTCGGCCGTTTCAAAGACAGGCAGTCCCATGATGCCGGAGTAGGAGCCGCTGATCGAGCTGATAAAGAGCCCGGCGAGTCCCTGGATGCCATAGCCTCCGGCTTTGTCGTAGGGTTCCGGACTCGCGATGTATCCTTCGATCTGCCCCTCGGTCATGGTGCAGAACGTCACGCGGGAGACGCTGACCAAAGTTTTAAGGTTCTCTTCGTCCGTTCCGGCTGATACGGCGGTGCGCACTTCATGCGTGCGGCCGGAGAGCCGCTGCATGAAGTCCCGCGCTTCGGCGACATTCCTCGGCTTGCCAAGAACCTGCCCGTCAAGCACGACAATCGTGTCGGCAGCCAGAACGGGAGCCGAGGGGAGGGCTTCGCTGCGAATCCTTGCAAACGCCTGCATGGCCTTGATGCGCGAGGTGCGGATGACATAGTCCTCGGCGCGCTCGCCGTCCCCCTGGGTTTCATCCCCCTCGTAGGCCGTGAGCTGCGCTCTGCCGGCCGCAAGAAGCCGGATGTCGGTAATGCCCATCTGCTCGAGAATCTGTTTGCGGCGGGGGCTTTTGCTGGCAAGATAAAGCGAGGTCACGCGGCGCTCCTTCGTCCGGATCAGGCCCTGTGGTAGGGGTGGTTGTTCAGGATCGACCAGACCCGATAGATCTGCTCGCAGAGCAGCACTCGGGCAAAGGCGTGCGGCAGCGTCATGGAACTGATCCGCATCATGAGCCGGCAGGAGTCCTTCAGTGACTTGTCAAGCCCGTCGGCGCCGCCGATCAGGAACGTGACGCCGGCGCCCTCGTCCTTCCAGCCGCCAAGTTTCTTTGCAAAGTCCATCGTGGTGAGGTCGCGCCCGTGTTCGTCAAGCGCGACCACGATGTCGCCGTGCGGGATGGCCTTGCGGATGCGCTCGGCTTCAAGCGCCATCAGACGGGCGGCGGGCTGTCCGGCGCGCGGCTCGGCCTTGACTTCCTTGACTGAGACGGAGAAATCCTTCGGGAAGCGTGCAAGATAGTCCCTGACGGCAGCGTCGGCCCACTCCGGCTGGCGCAGGCCGACGGCAACAACGGTCACTCGCATGGGATTTACGGGACGATCGTGACGTCGCCGGGGACGAGCTGGCCCTTGCGCATGGCCATCACGGCCTTGATGTTGAGCGTTTCGGGGCCGTAGAGCTCTTCGAGGTTGTAGTACTGGCGGATGGCGGGCTGCATGCAGTGAACGATCACGTGGCCGCAGTCAACGAGCACCCATTCGCCCGTTTCGGTTCCTTCAATGCCCTGAACCTTTTCACCGGCTTCGCGCACGGCGTCCGAAACGGCCCTGCCCAGGGCGCGGGTCTGGCGGTTGCTGGTGCCGGTGGCGACGACGACCCGCTCGAAGGCGCTCGTCTTTTCGTGCGTGTCATAGACGCGAATGTCCTGGGCCTTGACGTCTTCAAGGGCGTTGACGATGACCGAAAGAAACTTGGTAATGTCCATTGATTTCAAGAAAAATTAAGCTAGAGAGTAAATGTTGTGCCGGCTGATCAGCGCGGCAACGCGAACGGGCAGCCACGGTTCAAGTTCCCGCAGTGCCTCATATCTGTTTTTAGTGGAAAAAACGCGGCGAATTCTAGAGGAATTTGCTTCATGAGGAGGAATCGAGAATTCGGTAATCCCTCCGCACGGCGAATCGGTGAGGCGGTGGGGGGCGACTTTGCGCGGCCCGGCCCACGCCTCGACATCGGCCCGGGCGAGCGGCTTGCGGCAGCTTCTGTTGCAAAGCGCAATGTGGGCGAACTCAAGTAAGCGATGCCAGCTCTTCCACGTGTGAAAGTTCTCCCATTGGTCGGCGCCGACAATGAGGACAAGCGGCAGCGACGAGCCAAGCGCGTTGCGCAGTTCCCGGAGCGTATCGATGGTATAGGTAGGGCCAGGGCGCAGGGCCTCGCAGAGATTGACGCCCATGAGCGGCTCGGTTTCAATAGCTGCCTGAATCATCTCGATGCGGCGGGTGATCGGCGTGAGCACGTCCTTTTGCCAGGGGCAGGGGGCGGGCACAAAGTCCACGCGGGCAAGCCGGAGCTCCCTCAGAGCGCCCTGAGCCACAGCCAGGTGCCCGTTGTGGATCGGATCGAAGGTTCCGCCCAAAAGGCCGATGCCGCGGCGATAAACTGATTGATGCAAGACTGCGCCCGCCATGATCGCGCTCCGCCGTTTCCGGTTACTGCGTGAGCTGAGAGGCAAAGACGCGGTCGATCCTTCCATCCTTGCCCGTGCGGGCGCCGACCCAGACGAACTCCGTGCTCCTCTGGCCGTCAAATTTGTAGACCCTGCGGCTCACCCAGTAGCTCCAGCCATCAGCCTTCAGGCTGGCAGGCCCGATGTTTCCCTCGATCTTCCTGACGCGATCTCCGATCGAGATGAGGGAAAGCGCCACGGGTGAGAAGTGGGAGGGGAGCCTGCCGCAGAACTGCTGCTGAGCCTGAAAGGAGCCGGCCTCCATTTGCGCTTCTGTGACCTTGCCCTCGCCCGAAGAGATGAACCAGAGCCGAATCGGGGTCTTGCCGTGGGTTGCCTGGATGCAGACCCATTTGCGGACGGAACCGCCCTCCCGATCGATGAGGATCGGGGCGCGGGCAATCAGAGCGACGTCGGAAAGAAGCGACTGTTCAAAAACAACAAGAGTCTCGCCGAGCTTGGCGGGGGTTGCCGGCGAAACCGAGAAGGTGGGGTGCGCGGCAAGTGCGCCTGCCGGGTAGGCAAAGGGAGCCGGCGCATCCTGAGGGGCCGGCTGCTCGAAAGCCTGCAACGGCGAGTCCGGCCACGCCTGAGCGGGAAGGCTCATGAGGCAGCAGAGTGCTCCGAACAGAACGCATGAAACGAGTGACTGGCGCATAACTTTCCCTAAGAGTTCTTTTCCGAATTCTATAACTCAGACCAGACAAAAAGACCGCCCACTGGGGGCGGTCCTTTGGCGGAATCGGCCAGAAGCGGCTTATTGCTTTGCCTGGTTCTGCCGTTCAATAGCGCGGTAGCCGATGTCGCTTCTCATCTGGGCCCCTTCGAACACCACCTGCCTGGCGGCCTCGTAGGCGTTCTTCTGGGCCGAGCGGACGTTGCCGCCAAGACCGACGACGCACAGGACGCGGCCGCCGCTCACCACCATCTCGCCGTTGTCGTTGAGCTTTGTGCCGGCGTGGAATGTCTTGTGAACTTCGTCGTCAGCGGGAAGCTGCGTGATGACGGCGCCCTTCTTGGGATTCTCCGGATAGCCGCTTGCAGCCACCACGACGCCCAGAGCAACGCGGCTGTCCCAGTCGATGGTTGCAATATCAAGCTTGCCGTTCACCGCATCAAGCAGCGTCTTGGCAAAGTCGCCGCGGATGCGGCTCATGATGGGCTGCGTCTCGGGATCGCCCATGCGGCAGTTGAATTCGAGCGTCTTGACGGTGGTCTCGCCCGAAGAATCCTTGCCGATCATGAGGCCGGCGTAGAGAAAGCCCGTATAGGGAATGCCATCCTTGGCCATGCCCTGAACCGTCGGCGTAATGATCTTGCGCATCACCTGGGCGTGCACTTCGGGGGTGACGACGGGGGCGGGGGAGTACGCGCCCATGCCGCCCGTGTTGGGACCCTGATCGGCATCGAGCAGCCGCTTGTGATCCTGGCTTGAGGCCAGCGGCAGGATATTCTTGCCGTCCACCATGACGATGAAGCTGGCCTCTTCGCCCTCAAGGAAATCCTCGATCACGACCCGGGCGCCGGCCGAACCGAACTTCTGGTCGCCGAGCATGTCGTCGATGGCCTGATGGGCCTGCTCAAGCGTCATGGCAACGACAACGCCCTTGCCGGCGGCAAGGCCGTCGGCCTTGATGACGATCGGAGCGCCCTTGGCATCGACGTAGGCATGAGCCTTTTCGATGTCGGAGAACGTCTCGTAGTCCGCGGTCGGAATGCCGTGGCGCTTCATGAAGGCCTTGGCGAAGTCCTTGGAGCTTTCAAGCTGCGCGGCTTCGCGGGTCGGTCCGAAGATCGCCAGTCCCTGGCTTCTGAAGGTGTTGACAATGCCCTTGGCGAGCGGCGCCTCGGGACCGACGACCGTGAGCTCGATCTGCTCTTCACGGGCGAACTTGGCGAGTTCGTCGATGTCGGTGATCGGAACGTTGGTGAGCAACTTGTCGGCAGCCGTGCCGGCATTGCCGGGAGCGACGTAGACCTTGTGAACCGAGTCGGACTGGGCAAGACGCCAGGCAAGAGCATGTTCGCGGCCACCGCCGCCCACAACCAGGACTTTCATCAAAAACCTCAAGAATTCAAAGAGACAGGATTATTCTTCGTCAGCAAAAACAGCGCTCGTGTAAACGTTGGAAACGTCGTCGAGGTCTTCAAGCGCGTCAATCAGGCGGCGCATCTTTTCCGCGTCTTCGCCCGCGAGTTCAACCTCGTTGAGAGGCTTCATCATGATCTCGGCGTTCGCAGGCTCCAGAGAGGCCGCTTCAAAGGCCTTCTGGACGGCATCGAATGCTGAAGGATCGCAGAACACCTCGATCGAGCCGTCTTCGTCGCTCACGACATCGTCGGCGCCGGCTTCGAGCGCGACTTCCATCACCTTGTCCTCGCTGGTGCCGGGGGCGAACAGGAAGTTGCCGCAGTGCTTGAATTGGAATTCGACCGAGCCGGTGGTGCCGAGATTGCCGCCATGCTTGGTGAGGGCGTGGCGCACATCGGCCACGGTGCGGGTGCGGTTGTCGGTGGTGCAGTCAATGATCATGGCTGCGCCGGCAACGCCGTAGGCCTCGTAGCGGATCTCTTCGTAGTTCACGCCTTCAAGCTGGCCGGTACCCTTGAGGATGGCGTTGTTGATGGTGTCCTTGGGCACATTGCCTTCACGAGCCTTGGAGATAGCCAGACGCAGGCGGGAGTTCATATTGGGGTCACCGCCGCCGCCAACGCGTGCGGCAACGATGATTTCACGAACCAGCTTGGTCCACAGATTGGAACGCTTGGCGTCCTGACGGCCTTTGCGATGCTGAATATTGGCCCACTTGGAATGACCGGACATTTTTAACCTTTCGGGATGATGTAATCGTAATGTGCGCAAAAACACTGAACTTCTCACCTTAATTTGGCAGAAATTCAGCGTGCGATTGAATTTTTCAGAGGCGTAAGTCTATCATCAGAGGATTGAGGGCGAAAGAGTTTTGCGTCGCGAGCGCTTTCGATCGAGTGTTTTTTTCCGGAGTGTACAAGTGGAACCTCTAATTGTTGCCCAGACAGATCCATCGGACGGATCCAGACCGCAGGTCATTCTTCCTGCCCTTGTCAACAGACACGGCTGCATCACCGGCGCCACGGGTACCGGCAAAACCGTGAGCCTGCAATGCCTGGCCGAGCAATTTTCCCGGATTGGCGTGCCGGTCTTCATGGCTGACGTCAAGGGCGACCTGACGGGCATCGCCGCCTCCGGCGAGATGACCGAAAAGCTCAGCAAGCGTCTTGAGAGCCATGGCATGCCGGCCCCGAAATTCGGTGCGAACCCCGTGACGCTCTGGGACGTCTTTGGCGAGCAGGGCCATCCGGTGCGCGCCACCGTCGCTTCCATGGGGCCGCTCCTGCTGAGTACGCTTCTTGCGCTCAACGACACGCAGTCGGGCGTTCTCACCGCCGCCTTCAAGTTCGCCGCCGACAAGCAGATGCCGATCGTCGATCTCAAGGATCTGCAGGATCTGCTCACGTTCATCGGCGAGAACGCAAAACAGTTCAAGCTGGACTACGGCAATATTTCCGCGGCGACCGTGGGCGCGATTCAGCGCGGCCTTCTGAAGCTGCAGACGCAAGGCGCGGACAAGTTCTTCGGCGAGCCCGCTCTGGACATCGAGGACCTCATGCAGACGGTCGAGGGCAGGGGCGTGGTCAACATTCTTGCTGCTGATAAGTTGATTGCCAATCCCGCGCTCTACGCCACGTTCCTCATGTGGATTCTCACGGAGATCTACAACCGGATGCCCGAAGTGGGCGATCTGGAAAAGCCCAAGTTCGTGTTCTTCTTCGATGAAGCGCACATGCTCTTTAACAACTGCTCGAAGGAAGTGACCGAGAAGGTCGAGCAGGTGGTGCGCCTCATCCGCTCCAAGGGCGTGGGCATCTATTTTGTCACGCAGTCGCCGCTGGACATTCCCGAAGTGATTCTGGGGCAGCTCGGACACCGGGTTCAGCATGCGTTGCGCGCATACACGCCGCGCGATCAGCGTGCCGTGAAGACCGTGGCTGAGACGATGCGCCCCAACCCCAAGCTGGACATCCCGCGCGTCATCCAGGAGCTTGGCGTGGGCGAAGCGCTGGTGAGCTTCCTTGACGAGAAGGGACGCCCGACGATGACCGAGCGGGTGTGGATGTGCACTCCGGGCAGCCGCCTCGGTCCGGTGACCGAGTCCGAGCGCGCCGCGCTGATCCGCAATTCCCTGGTTGCCGGCGTCTATGACAGGACTGTCAATCAGAGGAGCGCAACCGAGATGATCGGAGAGGCGCGCCAGAAGCAGGAGCAGGTCAAGGCTGAGGAAGAGGCGCGCGCGCAGCAGGAAAAGAGCGGCGGCGGCCTTGATGAATTCCTTTTCGGCTCCCAGGGCCCGCGCGGCGGACATCGGGACGGACTGGTCCAGTCCGTTGCGAAGTCCGTGGTGCGCACCCAGACCCGAAGGGTTGTGAACAAGGGGCTTGAGGGGCTGGTCAAGGGCATCTTCGGGATGTTCACCAAGCGCTAATGGCCAGGCTCTGAGCACATGAGGCCGCGCCGCTGCGACGGCCTTGCCGGGCGGGGGTTTTGGGGGAGGATGGCTCCTGAAGCTCTCGCCGTTCTTTTTTCAGTCAAAGAGGTGAGCGCGCACGAACGGCGCCGGGGAAAGCGCCGCATCGGAAATTGCCGGGAAGACACTTTGCCGGCGGTGCCTTTTTCCCCTATAGTGACCGCGACTGATAGGAACGTGCAACAGACATGCTTTTACATCCTCAATTTGATCCCGTGGCCGTTCAGCTTGGCCCCGTGGCTGTGCATTGGTACGGCCTGATGTACCTCGTCGGATTTACACTTTTCTACTATCTGGGAAAACTGCGTGCGCATGACGGCTGGCGCGGCGTGACTCCGGAAGAAATTGATGATCTGCTCTTTGCCGGGGTGCTGGGCGTCATTCTTGGCGGACGTCTCGGCTTTTGCCTCTTCTACCAGCCTGCCTGGTATCTGGCGCATCCCATTGACATCTTCAAGGTCTGGCAGGGAGGCATGAGCGCCCACGGAGGAATGCTCGGCGCCTTCGCCGCGATTCTGTTCCACGCCTTTTCGCACCACAAAAATTTCTGGGTTGTCGCCGATTTTGTCGCTCCGCTTGTTCCGCTGGGGCTCATGGCGGGCCGGATCGGCAATTTCATCAATGGCGAGCTCTGGGGGCGCCTGTGCTCCTACCACCTGCCCTGGGGCATGATTTTCCCGCAATCGGGGACTCTGGCCCCGAGGCATCCGTCGCAGATCTACGAAGCGGGTCTTGAGGGCCTTGCCCTGTTTGTCGTCTTGTGGGCGTTTTCGTCAAAACCCCGGGTAAAAGGTTCCGTGAGCATCCTGTTTTGCCTTGGCTACGGCGTTGCCCGCTTTGTCGTGGAGTTTTTCCGGGAACCGGACAGCTACATCGGGCTTGGGCTTTTCGGCTTGTCCCGGGGGCAATGGCTGACGTTCCCGCTCTTTCTGATCGCCGCGCTTATCTGGCTGCACGTTGTCAAGCCGCCGCTGGATGACAAGCGGCGCCGGGACAAGCTGCTGCAGAGGTTTCTGGATTCCTGAAACGGTCCGACGGAAAGGAAACAAGAGTGCTGACAGAAAGACAGGCGGAGCGCTACTTGCGCCAGATGAAGGTTCAGGGCTTTGGCCGGGAGGCTCAGGAAAAGCTTGCGTCCAGCACGTTTTTGCTGATCGGCGCAGGCGGACTCGGATGCCCCTGCGCCCAAGCGCTGGCCGCTTCCGGGGCTGGGCGGATCATTCTGGTTGACTGCGACGCCGTTGAGCGCAGCAATCTTTCCCGGCAGTTCCTTCACACCGAGGAGCGCATCGGCATGAACAAGGCGCAAAGCGCCGCGATCGCCCTGAAGGCGATGAGCCCCGATCTTGTCGTTGAGGCTGTTGCGGAAATGGCGGACGAAAAGACTCTCCCCGGTCTTGTCGCGCGCGCGGATGTCGTCGTGGACTGCTGCGACAACTCCAGAACGCGGCACATGGTGAACCGGGCTTGCCTGGGTGCGGGAAAGCCGCTCGTCACGGGAGCGTGCCTGAGGGGCTCGGGGCAGGTGGCCGTCTTTGATTTCCGCGTGCCCGGCGGTCCCTGCTATGCCTGTGCATTTCCGGAAGATGAAGAGCCCGACCTGAAGGCGGCAGCCCATGGTGTGCTCACCCTGGCCACTGCGATCGTGGGAACGGTTGAGGCGGCCGAGGCGGTCAAGGTTGCCGCCGGGGTTGGCAAGACGCTGGCAGGCCGGCTGATTCTCGTGAGTGCGCTCGAGGCCGAAGCGCAGGTTTTCAATCTGCCTGCGGACCCCGATTGCCCGGTGTGCGCGGCCAAAAGGTAGGATTCAGACCGGGCGGCCGAGACGGCAGCGGGGGCTGCGGAGGGGGCTTGCTGCAATCCGGACGCTTCAGCCGAAATTTCGCAAAGAAGCCGAAAATTGTCTAAAATGAAAAATCCGACCCATGAAAAGCATCCTGAAATCATCAGGGTATATCATTACGAATATGATCCTCGACCAGCAAAACGACACAACGAATGCCTCCAAGCGAAAGCTTGACCTGGGGAGGATTGCGCTCGCCGGTCTGCTGGCGTACGTCACATTGATCACGGTTCTTTCCTTTGCGTTCTCGCTGAGAACGCTGCTCACTCCGGCAGAGCACGAGGCTCCTGCCATTCCCATTGCGCTTCAGTCGGGAAGTGTGGATTTGCCCGATGTGCCGTTCGTTGAACAAAAGCACCAAGTTGCCAAGCGGGCTGCCAAGCCGGGGACTCAGCATGAACGGAACGTGGCTGCCTACATTGCCAAGGGATACTGGCTGAAGAGGGACTTTGCCGATGAGGTCGTGCGCAATGCCGTCCGGGTGGGCAAGGAGTTCGATGTGGATCCGCTGCTGATTCTTTCGGTCATCGCCATCGAGTCAAGTTTCAATCCGCGTGCCCAGTCATCCGTGGGCGCCCAGGGTCTCATGCAGGTTCATACCCGAGTTCACAAAGAGAAGTTTTCCGCTCGCGGCAAGGGCCGGGAGCAGTTTTCCATTCATGAGAATCTCAGGGTCGGCACAGGCATTCTGAAGCGGTACATTCAAAAGTCGGGTTCAATTTCCGGGGGACTCAAGCGCTACGTCGGCGCGGCAAATCATGCCAGCGACGGCGGCTATAGCAAGCGAGTGATGCGTGAATACGGCAGACTCGCATACGCCGCCCGCGGCTACGTCACCCGTTCCGTCCATCTGCTCTGGAAGAAACGTGAAGGACCTCCTCTGCCGCGCGTGCTTTCCGGCAACAGGCAGGGGGAATTCCGCGCCTATGAGGCCTACTTCGTTCCGCCCAAGAGCACGACGCCACGCCGTGTGCTCGTCAGTTCCGCCCGTTAGGAAAACCGGTATCGCTTGCTGCCGGTCTGCGTATTCGCGCGTCTAAAATCACTCCCACAGGTTGTTGACTGGAGATTTCACAATGATCTTAAGCCTGAGCCGATATCTCAGAAGGATCGGGAGCGCCTTTGCGCTCATGAGCCTTGCCGCCGTGCTTTTTGCCGGCCTGCAGACGGGGAGCGCCGAAGCTGCCGGATGCAACCCGGCACAGGTTCGCTCGGAAATTCTTGCCGGGCCGGCCGTGCCCTGCGATGCCGTGGCGCAAGGAGTGCGCAGGCATGCCGCCGCTTCCGGATGGCGGCATGAAAAGCAGTACGACGCGCACGGACTGCCCTACGTCGATGCACGGGATTTGCCCCGGGAGGCTCTCTACACGCTTTCGCTCATCAAGCGGTCGGGTCCGTTCCCCTACAAGCGCGACGGCGTCGTGTTCGGCAATTATGAGCGGCAGCTCCCGCACCAGAGACGGGGGTACTACACCGAATACACCGTGAAGACTCCAGGAGCGAAAAACCGGGGCGCCCGGCGCATCATTGCCGGCAAGGGCAAAACCGGAGATCCTGCTACGAGCGGCGAGTACTACTACACGGCCGATCACTATCGGTCCTTTGCAAGAATCAGGGAGAGGGATGGGCGATGAGCAAGAAAGATCAGGTTCGCAGGGTGAGCATTGACTGCTCTGGGCTTGACAAGCCCCGGATGCTTCGCGCTCTTGCCGATGGACTTTCCTTTGAAGAGCATTTCGGAGCGAATTTCGACGCTCTTTACGACAGCCTTGCCGACAATCTGCAGGAGCATGGCGCGCTAGAGCTCGAGCTGACGAATTGGTCCGGGCTGCGCATGACCAAGCACAACAGGGAGACCCTGCTGTCGATTTTTGAGGACATGCAGGAAGAGCTTGAACCGGGCATGCTCAAGGTCAAGATCGTCGAGCGGGTGATCGGCTAACGGAAAGGCATGTCGCCGCTTGCAGCGTTTGCCAGCGTGATCGCAACGAGCCCGGCTGTCTCCGTGCGCAGAACGCGCGGCCCGATGAGGGCAGGCTGCCAGCCAAGGCTGCATGCAAGCGAAATCTCCTGAGCGGAAAATCCGCCTTCAGGCCCCACGGCAAACGCCACGGCCTGCAGCCCCGTCAGCTTTGGCGCCTGGCTCCCGCCCGGACTGAGAATGTAGCGGACAGGCGCATCGGCTGAACCGAGCGCCGCCTCCAGATTCTTCTGAAATGCCAGAGCGGGGACAACCGACCGGCCGCACTGCTCGCAGGCGCTCACGATGACGTCCTGCCAGTGGGCAAGCCGCTTGGCGAGCCGTTCGGCAGGTAGTTTGACCACGGACCGCTCGCTCGGAAAGACGATGATCTTCGCGACTCCCGTTTCCACCGCCTTTTCCAGGATCCAATCCATTTTTTCCAGCGCAACGAGCGACTGAAGCAGGATGGTCCGCACAGGGGATTCCACCGCGGGAGTGCTGATTTCCTCGACAAGAATAGACGCCCCCTGTTCATCAAAGGAGATCGGGCCGCTCGCCTGCGTTCCCTTCCCGTCGAAAAGCACGGCAGTTTCTCCTGCGACCATGCGCAGAACACGGCCTGCGTGATGACGGGCCTTTTGCGTGAGAGCGGCCGGTGAGCCGACTTCAAATCTGGTGTCGGGGGTATAGAAGCGTGGAGCCATGGTCTAACGTAAGCGGAGAGGGGGAAAGGATCGTGTCGTGTCGGCTATCTTAACAACAAGACTGAACGTTTTCAGAAGCGGAGCGCGCTCGGGCTGGATGCTCAGGACAGAGCGGCGGCAGCCCTGATACAATGAGCACGCCGTCAGAGCGGCTATCCCTGGCAAAGGGGAGAGCTGTTCGTGCGGACTTGTTTCAACCCCCATCAACGCAAAAGTTATCACATGACTTCTCAAGTCCCTGCGCAAGTGTTGGCCAATGCCATCCGGGCGCTTTCCATGGACGCCGTGCAGAAGGCTAAGTCCGGACACCCCGGCATGCCCATGGGGATGGCCGATATTGCCGTCGCCCTCTGGACCCGCCATCTGCGTCACAATCCGAAAGACCCCAAATGGATCGGCCGAGATCGCTTCATCCTTTCCAACGGACACGGCTCGATGCTGCAGTACTCGCTGCTGCACCTGACGGGCTATGACCTCTCCATTGAAGACATCAAGAATTTCCGTCAGATGGCCAGCAAGACCCCGGGACATCCCGAGGTCGGCGTGACGCCCGGCGTGGAGACAACCACGGGCCCCCTGGGCCAGGGCATCGCCAATGCCGTCGGCATGGCGCTTGCCGAGAAGATGCTTGCTGCCGAGTTCAATCGGGAAGGATTCCCGGTCATCGACAACCGCACCTATGTGTTCCTCGGCGACGGATGCATGATGGAGGGCATCAGCCACGAAGTCTGCTCTCTGGCAGGCGTCTGGGGACTGAACAAGCTGATTGCGATTTACGACGACAACGGCATTTCCATTGACGGCAACGTCAAGGACTGGCTTGCCGACGATACGCGCGGCCGCTTCGAGGCCTACGGCTGGAAGGTGATCGGACCGGTTGACGGGCATGACATCGATGCCGTGGATGCCGCGATTGCCGAAGCGAAGACTTCGGCCGACAAGCCCGTGCTGATCATTGCCAAGACCGTGATCGGTCAGGGCAGCCCCAACCGTGCCGGCACCGCCAAGGTGCATGGCGAAGCGCTGGGGGATGCTGAAATTGCGGCGACGCGCGAGGCGATCGGCTGGAGCTATCCGCCCTTTGAAATTCCTGCCGAAGTGTATGAGGCGATGGATGCAAGAGCGGCCGGTCAGGCTGCCCAGGATGCCTACGAGGAGATGTTCGCCCGCTACAGCAAGGCTTATCCCGAGCTTGCCTCCGAGCTGCTTCGCCGCCTGAGCGGGGATCTGCCCGAAGGGTTTGACGAGGCCGTGATGAACGGGCTTTGCGCGGCGCAGAGCGCCGCCGAGACCGTGGCAACCCGCAAGGCGAGCCAGAAGGCGCTCAATGCGCTCGCTCCGGTGCTCCCGGAACTGCTGGGCGGCTCGGCCGACCTCACCGGCTCCAATCTCACGAACTGGACGGGCGTGCAGCGTCTGATCGACGGCAACATGATGGGGCGCCACATCAGCTACGGCGTGCGCGAATTCGGCATGTCCGCCATCCAGAACGGCATTGCGCTTTACGGCGGCTTCATTCCGTTCAGCGCCACGTTCCTCACGTTCTCGGACTACTCGAGGAATGCTCTTCGCATGGCAGCCCTCATGAAGCTGCGCTCGATTTTCGTGTTCACGCACGACTCGATCGGGCTGGGAGAGGACGGTCCGACCCATCAGTCGATCGAGCACGTGCCCAGCCTGCGTCTGATTCCCAACATGGATGTGTGGCGTCCTGCCGACACCGTCGAGGCGATTGTGGCGTGGGCCTGTGCGATCGAGCGCCGGTTCGGGCCGAGCAGCCTCGTGTTCTCCCGCCAGAACGTTCCGTTCCTTGAACGCGACGAGGTGGATGCCGATGCCATTGCCCGTGGCGGCTATGTCGTTGCAGAGGCGCCCGCCGGCGAAGGCAAGGCCGAGGCGATCATTGTGGCGACCGGCTCTGAGGTTCAGCTCGCCATGCAGGCCAGAAAGCTGCTGACCGCCCAGAATCACCAGGTCCGCGTGGTCTCGATGCCGTGCTGCGACGCCTTTGACCGCCAAGATCAGGAATATCGCGACAGCATCCTCACGCCGGGCATCCCGGTGCTCGCGATCGAGGCGGCTGTGACTGGACTCTGGCACAAGTATTTGCGCGGGAACGGCGACGTGATCGGAATCGACACGTTCGGCGAATCCGCTCCTGCCTCCGTTTTGTGGCCGCATTTCGGCTTCACCGTCGAAAATGCAGTTGACAAGGTTCTCAAACTCATCGCCAAAAATTAGGAGATTTTTTCATGACGATTCGTGTTGCAATCAATGGCTTTGGCCGCATCGGCCGCAATGTTCTGCGCGCCCACTATGAATACGGCAAGAAGCATGATCTTGAGATTGTGGCGGTGAACACTCTGGGCTCCGATGAGATCAATGCCCATTTGCTTCGCTATGACACGGTGCACGGCAAGTTCAGCGGCACGGTTGCCACCGACGGGCCCGAGTGCCTGATCGTCAATGGCGACCGCATGCGCATGTTCTCCACCCGCGACCCCAAGCAGATTCCCTGGGGTGAGCTCGGCGTCGATGTCGTGCTGGAGTGCACGGGCGCCTTCACCAGCAAGGAAAAGGCCATGGTGCATCTGGAGCAGGGCGCCAAGAAGGTGCTGATCTCGGCTCCCGGCAAGCAGGCTGATGCAACGATCGTGTACGGCGTGAACGAGGAGAGCCTCAAGGCAAGCGATGTGGTGGTGTCCAATGCATCCTGCACGACCAACTGCCTCGCGCCGATCGCCAAGGCGCTGCACCGCTCGATCGGCATCGAGCGCGGCCTGATGACGACGATCCACTCCTACACCAACGACCAGACGCTCACCGACGTGTATCACAAGGATATGCGCCGCGCCCGCGCCGGCACGATGTCCCAGATTCCGACCAAGACCGGCGCAGCTGCCGCCGTGGGCCTGGTGATTCCGGAACTGAACGGCAAGCTTGACGGCTTTGCCGTGCGCGTCCCCACGATCAACGTCTCCTTCCTTGACCTGACCTTCATCGCCTCCCGCGATACGAGCGTTGAAGAGATCAACGAGATCATGAAGGCTGCCGCCGCTGATCCGAGCTTCAAGGGCGTGCTGGGCTACAACGATCTGCCGCTCGTGTCCTGCGACTTCAACCACGATCCGCATTCCTCGACCTTTGATGCGACGCTCACCAAGGTCTCCGGCGGCCGCCTGTGCAAGGTTGCCGGCTGGTACGACAATGAATGGGGCTTCTCGGTTCGCATGCTCGACACGGCTTGCGCCATGATGGCCGCCAAGTAATTGCGGTGATGATCTAGAACGCAGCCTCTGTTCGGTGCACGGCATCCGGCGGAGGCTGTTTCGCTTTTTGCATACTCATTTTTTCGATTAGAGAGTTCTCAAATGCGCGTAAAGACACTGACTGAACTTGCCAAGGCTGGCGAACTGAAGGGCAAGCGGGTCCTGATCCGCTCCGATCTGAATGCTCCCCATGACGAGAACGGCCGCATCACCAACGAGGCCCGGCTCGTCGCGAGCGTTCCTGCGATCAGAATCGCCCTCGAAGCCGGCGCGGCCGTGATGGTGATGAGCCACAGGGGCCGTCCGACCGAAGGCGAGTTCCATCCCGAGTCCGATTCCCTTGCCGCCATCGCCGCCCGCATGAGCGAGCTTGTCGGCAAGCCGATGCCCGTGGTTGCCGACTACCTGAACGGGGTCGATGGCAAGCCGGGCGAGGTTGTGATGCTCGAGAATTGCCGCTGCAACAAGGGTGAAAAGAAGAACGTCGAGGATCTTGCGCGCAAGTATGCGGCTCTTTGCGACGTGTTCGTGATGGATGCCTTCGGCACGGCGCACCGCGCTCAGGCCTCTACCGAAGGCGTGGCGCGCTTTGCCTCCGTTGCCTGCGCAGGCCCCCTGATGGCTGCCGAGATTGACGCCCTGACCAAGGCCGTTGCCGAGGCCAAGCACCCGCTCGTGGCGATTGTCGGCGGCTCCAAGGTCTCCACCAAGCTCACGATTCTCAATAATCTTGCGCAGAAGGTCGACCAGCTGATCGTGGGCGGCGGCATCGCCAACACGTTCCTGCTTGCCGCCGGCTACAAGATCGGCAAGTCGCTTGCCGAGCCGGATCTGGTCGAGGAGTGCCGCAATGTCCTCGCTTCGCTCAAGGCCAAGGGCGCTGAACTGCCGCTGCCGACCGACGTGGTTGTCGCCGACGCATTCTCCGAGACTGCAAACTACAGAACCTGCAAGGTCGAGGACATCGCCGAGAACGAAATGATCCTTGACGTCGGCCCTGAAACCGCCAGGCATCTGGCGGAGATCCTCGAGAAGGCCGGAACGATCGTCTGGAACGGCCCCGTTGGCGTCTTTGAGATGAAGCCCTATGCCCAGGGCACGGCCCAGATGGCCGCTGCCATTGCCAATGCAACCGTCTCCGGCGCCTTCTCGATCTGCGGCGGCGGAGATACGATCTCGGCTGTCACGCAGTTTGGCGTGGCCGACCGGGTGAGCTACATCTCCACGGGCGGCGGCGCGTTCCTCGAGTTCCTCGAGGGCAAGGTCCTGCCCGCCATCGCAGTCCTTGAAGAGCGCGCGTAGGCAGCGCTTCTCGGTGCGGAGGCGAATCGCCTCCGCCTCTTCGGATGGCCAAAGAGAATGGGAAAGCCCTCTCTTTGGCCATCTGCCGTTTGGCAGTCGAAGTCTTGATCAAAAATAAGATTTCGTTTACTCGACCGCTTGTGTTCTCTCATACAATTACACGCCGTTAATTTGGCGGTCTTTTCTTTTTCCCCGGGTGATCTATGAGACGAGCAAGTCTGAATCTGGAACTTTTGCGCATCTTCAGCGAGGTCGCACAGCTCAAATACGTCAACAAGGCGGCGCAAAAGCTCGGAATGACGCCGCCCGCGGTTTCGCAGTCCCTGGTCAAGCTGGAAAACCAGCTGGGTCTTGAGCTTTTCATGCATGACGTGAGGCCGCTGCGCCTGACGCCGATCGGGCAGCAGCTGCTCAATGAAGGTCTGGGGCTGCTACGCACTGCAGATAGCCTTTACGACCGGTACGCAAGCGGAAATTTCGAAAGCACGCACCTGAGGCTCGGATTTGCCGAGCAGCTGACCGTTCCGGTCGCTCCCTGGCTGATCAAATCGCTCAAGAACACCGTGGGCGACATTCTCATCGAGTCCGGAGCGGTCAATCCTCTGATTCAGAAGATGAAGAATCAGGAACTTGACGTGCTGGTCGGGCCCAATGGACTGCTCAGAGAGGACCGCTGGGCCCGCGTTGCCGTCTGCGAGGAGAATTTCGTTCTGGTCACGGGCAAGGATGTCGGCTTCACGGATTCCCTGGGCGGCCTGCAGGCCACGGGGCAGAACCGTCCGCTCATCCAGTACACATCGGAAAACGCTTCGGAGGTTGACCTTGAGCGCATCATCAAGGCGCTGGATCTGCATCCGCTCAATCGCATTGCGGTGAACTCCACCTATTCGCTGCTCGGCCTGGTCGCCAATCTCGGCGGATGGTCGATCATTCCCGCGACGAACCTCTGGTGCGCGGCTTCCTTCAAGGACAAGCTCTCGTTCAGCGAGCTGCCCGGAGGCCGCCAGGTGCGCCGCACGATCTGGGCGATCGGCGACAAGCTGCTCTATGCAAGACGCACGCTCGAAGCGGGCAAGCTGGCCCGCGAGGCGGTCCGCAGCGAGATCATTCCCCAGGTTGCAGAGCTTGCGCCTGAAGTCGCCGAAAGCATCAAGGTGTTGCAGGACTGACAAAATCGGCCGAAGCGCATTGCTCCGGCCGAAAGAATTCGAGTGGCGAAAGGTTCCCGGGAATCAGTCCTCGGAGCCTTTTTTCTTGCCGAGGATCGCCGAGAGCTTGTGAATGTACTTCCAGCAGATGGCGGCTCCGATGGGGCCCACGGCGGCGGCAATGACGCCGAGCAGCAGAATCATCGAGAGATTGTTCTTGACGACGGGAATGTTGCCGAACAGATACCCGATCGTAATGAGCGAGCCGGCCCAGAGCAGGGCGCCGAAGGCGCTGTATGCTTCAAAACGTCCCATCCCCATGCGGGCGGCGCCTGCAATCAGCGGAGCAAAGGCGCGCACGATCGGAACGAAACGGGCGAGCACGATCGTCTTGCCGCCGTGCCGCTCGTAAAAGATCTGCGTCACATGCATTTTCTGCGGATTGATCCACTTGACCGATCCGTCATAGATCTTGTTGCCGAGCCAGCGACCGGTGTGAAAGCCGATGGTGTTGCCGACGATGGCTCCGAGCGTGACCGCAGCAATCAGCCCGAGCGGACTCATTGTTCCTGCCGCGGCAACGGTTCCGGCAACGAAAAGGAGCGAGTCTCCCGGCAAGAAAGCGAGAACGACAACGCCGGTTTCGAGCATGAAGATGGTGAACATGGCCGCATAGACGAGGGCGCCATAGTCCGTGGCAAGAGTGACGAGAAAACGGTCGGCGTGCGTGAAAAGGTCAAGGATGAGAGACCACATAGGAATTTGCAATGTTGGAGATGAATGACGGGAGCGAATGATACAGAGTCCCCGGGGCGGCGCGGGCGGCTGATCGGCCGGATCCGACCGTATAATCAGACGATTATGAGTGAAAGCAACGAACAGAATGCACAGACGGGGCAGCGGCATATCCGCCTGCTTCCCGATCAGCTGATCAGCCAGATCGCCGCGGGCGAGGTGATTGAGCGCCCCGCCTCGGTGGTCAAGGAGCTTGTTGAGAACTCCGTTGATGCAGGAGCCAGAAACATTCAGGTTCGGCTCGATGAAGGCGGCGTGAAGCGCATTGTGGTCGTCGATGACGGCAAGGGCATCGATCGCGAGGAGCTCAAGCTTGCGCTAACGCGGCACGCAACGAGCAAGATCGGCAACCTGCTGGATCTGGAAAAGGTAGAAAGCTTCGGGTTCCGCGGTGAGGCGCTGGCCTCCATTGATTCCGTTTCCGATCTGACGATCACAAGTCGTGCGCGCGGCGCCGAGAAGGCCTGGCAGATCCGGGGGGCCGCCATTGAGCCGGGTGCGATCCATGAAGGAACGCGCATTGAGGTTCAGGATCTTTTCTACAAGACTCCGGCAAGAAGAAAGTTTCTCAAGGCTGAAGCGACGGAGACGAGCCACTGCATGACGCAGCTCGAGCGGATTGCGCTCGGCCACCCCGAGATTGATTTCCGGGTGATTGTGAACGGAAAGCCCGCGCTCACGCTCCCAGCCCAGAGCCTCAAGGAGCGTGTTGCGGCCATCATGCCCCGGGATTTCAGGGATGCGAACCGCGAGGTGAATGCCGGAGCGCCTGGCGTGCAGCTCACCGGCTGGATCGGATTGCCCACGGCCGCCAGATCCCGCACCGACGCCCAGTATTTCCTGGTGAACGGCCGCTTTGTCCGCGACCGCGTTCTGCAGCACGCGATCAAGACGGCCTACTCGGATGTTCTGCACGGGGCGGCGCAGCCCATGTACTGCCTGATGCTCTCGGTGAATCCGGCAAGGGTCGATGTCAACGTGCATCCCCAGAAGGCGGAAGTCCGGTTCCGGGACAGCCAGCTCATTCATTCGTTTGTGACGCGCGCGCTCACGCAGACGCTCGCCCGGATCGGGGACGAGGAGCTTGAACCGGCGCAAGGGAGCGCAGGACAGACGGCGGCATCAGCTGTGCCGGCACCCGCGCATGAGCCTGCGCGGCAGTCGGCTGGTACTGGAGCCGGCGCCTTTCAGCCGCATCGCGCCCCGCCGCTTGGCGAGCAGCAGTGGCTGCGTCTCTTCGGCGGCGGTCGCGCGGCAGCCGCGCCGCAGATGGCTGATGTCCTGACCCGGTATCCTGCAGCGGAGCAGTTCCCAGGGAAAGCCGTTTCTCAGGGGGAGACTCAGGCTGCCAGTGCCGCCCCCGCCGCAAGCAGTGCCCAGATGGACTATCCGCTCGGACATGCCGTTGCCCAGATTGCCGGAATCTACATCCTCGCGGAAAACAGCGAGGGTCTTGTGATCGTCGACATGCATGCGGCGCACGAGCGCGTCAATTACGAAAAGCTCAAGCAGGCCGCTGCCGAGGGCATTACGCGGGAACAGCTTCTGGTGCCGATCGTGCTCAAGGTTTCCGACTCGGAGATGGACACGTTCGAAGCGCGCAGGGGGGATCTGGAGCGGCTGGGCCTGGACATCAGCGCCGCCGGAGAGCATGCGCTTGCTCTGAGGGGGCTGCCGGCAATCCTTGCGCGCGATCAGGTCAATGCAGAGGAACTCGTGCGCGGCGTTCTGTCGGATCTCTCCGAGTTCGGACAGACGAGCCTCACCGAGCAGATTCGCAACAAGTGCCTAGCGACCATGGCGTGCCACGGGTCGGTGCGGGCGCACAGACAGCTCACACTAGGCGAGATGGATGCGCTTCTGAGACAAATGGAGCGCACCGAACGGGTTGACCAGTGCAACCATGGACGCCCCACCTGGACCGCGCTCTCCATTGCGGATCTCGACCGGCTCTTTATGCGGGGGCGTTAGCCCGCAACCGGAGAATGTTCTGTGACCAAGCCTCGTGCTCTGCTCGTTCTGGGACCGACCGCAAGCGGCAAGACCGCAGTGTCGCTCAAGCTCGCCAGCATGTTCCCCTGCGAGATCATTTCGGTGGATTCGGCCCTGATCTACCGCGGAATGGATATCGGCTCGGCAAAGCCGAGCGCGCAGGAGCGGGCGGTTTGTCCGCACCACCTCATCGACATCCGGGACATCAATGAAACCTACAGCGCGGCGGATTTCCGTGAGGATGCCCTGCATCTCATAGAGGAGATTCGAGCGCGGGGGCGCCTGCCGCTCGTTGTCGGGGGCACCATGCTCTACGCCAAGGCGCTGCGCGAGGGAATTGACGAGCTGCCCCAGACAAGCCCGGAGATTCGGCTTGAAGTGAATGCCGAGGGGCGGGCGCTTGGCTGGCCCGCAATGCATGAGAAGCTCGCGCAGGTTGATCCGGCGGCGGCCGCGCGCCTTGCGCCCAATGACAGCCAGCGCATTGCCCGCGCAATTGAAGTGTTCCGCATGACCGGCAAAACGCTTTCTTCCCTGCAGGCCGGAGCGCGGCAGCCCGATCCGTCGCTTCTTACCTACGGGCTCGTTCCGGCTGACCGTGCGGCTCTGCATGCACGGATCGGCGAGCGTTTTGAGGAAATGGTCCGCAATGGGTTCCTCGACGAGGTGCGCGCGCTGATGGGGAGCGCCGCCTTTGATCCTGAGAGCCCCGCGATGCGCTGCGTCGGCTACCGCCAGGCCATCCTGCATCTGCGGGGCGAATACGGCTACGAGGAGTTCCTCGAGCGGGGCAAGGCCGCCACGAGGCAGCTTGCCAAGCGGCAGATGACCTGGCTTCGCTCCATGCAGGGCGTTGCCGTCATCGATCCCCTTCAGAGCGGGGAGGAGCTCCTGCGGTGCCTTGCGCAGGATGCGGAAAGGATTCTCTCGCAATTGCCTGATTGAGCATTGCTCTAGTCGAAAGGATATGGTTTCCCACGATTTCATTGCCTGATTCTGCTTTCGTGTCTCAAAAATGCATTAAGATCTCCTCAACGGAAAGGAGAAAAATATGCAGTTTGAGTCAGAGCAGCACAGAGCGAATTTTGCGGAATTGCGTGATCGTGCGGCGGCGATTGTGGCCGGGGCCCCCGGGGGCGATTATCCGACGGGCATCAATGGCGTCAGAATCCACGTGCGGGACGCGAGCAACGGGACGGGATGCACCTGCTACGAGCCCTCGGTTTCCGTCATCCTCCGCGGCCGCAAGCGGTCGATTTGCGGAGAGCGCTCGTACGAGTACGGTCAGGGCGAATGCATCGTTACTGGAGTGGACGTTCCGAGCCGTTTTGAAATCATCAGGTCCGATCCCGGAGAGATTTTCATGGGCATCTCGCTTTCCATCGACAAGGAGCTGATGACTGAGCTCATTGCCCAGATGCCGCTTCAGGCAACGGGAAGCGACGAGGACTGCTCGCGTGTGAGGGCCTTTGTGGTGGCGGCTTCAAGCGACAGGGTCACCGAGGGGTTCCTCAATCTCATGCGGCTTCTGGACCGGCCCGAAGAAGTGGCGCTGCGCACGCCCGGTCTCGTGCGCGACATCTACTGCCTGCTGCTTTTGGGGGACACCGGACCGATGATCAAGGGGCTCTACACCAAGGGCAGCTCCTTCAACCGCATCTCCCAGGCGATCACCTGGTTGCGGGACAACTACCGGGAGCCGCTTAGCGTGGAGCGGCTTGCCGACAGCGTGCACATGTCGACCTCATCCTTCCACCGGCACTTCAAGGAGATCACCTCGATCAGCCCCCTGCAGTACCACAAGCGGCTGAGGCTTTACGAAGCACAGCGCCTGCTCGTCGCCGAAGGGATCGATGTCAACAGCGCGGCCTACTCGGTGGGCTACATGAGCCCCACGCAGTTCTCCCGCGAGTACAAGGCGCTGTTCGGGCTGCCGCCGGGAAAGGACGCAAGCGCAAGGCGCGTCGGGCTGCATTGACTGCCGAAAAAGAAAACCAGCACCGATTGCGCAGGTGCTGGTTTTGGGCGGCTCTCAAGCGAGCCTGTTATCAGGATTCGGGCGAGCGGCCGTCTACATCATGAAGGCAGTTATGGAAAGTCCCACGACGCCGCAGATTGTGCAGGGAATCCAGGTTCGCCGAACGACAGCCATGGGCGAGACCCCGGCAAAACCCGCCACGATAATGATGACGCCGGCAACCGGAGAGAGCGGGCGGGCGCATTCGCTGGCAAGCTGCAGCATCATGGCAAGTTCCGTGGGAGCGACGCCGAAGCTCTGAGCAATGGCAGGAGCTAGGGGAACCAAAGACGTGAAGGAGGCAACGCCCGAGCCCGTGAGGATGGTGACAAGCGCAATCACGCCGGACATCACGAGTCCCGTGCCTGCAGCGCCCAGTCCTGCGTTCTTGGCGCAGTCGATCAGCAGCCCGAGCAGTCCGGTCGTCTGCAGCCCGTTGGCAAACAGAGCGGCCACGAAGATGAGACCAACCACGTTGGTGAGCATGTTGCCCATGCCGCGGAACATGGCAAATCCGTCGGCAAAGACCGCATGGATGTCGCGGCGCGTGAGCAGATCGACGATGATCGCGAATACCCAGCCCATGAACATGGCCGTTGCAACATCCAGAACGATCGTTTTGTAGACCATCTTGTTGAAGATGAATAGCAGAACGAGCGGGACGAGCGGCAGGATGGCGTAGTAGCCGGGGATGGAAGCCGCGCGGTTCTGCTTGGCGGCAACCTGGGACAGGTCGGCCTGAACCAGTCTGCCTTCCTTGGCATCTTTTGCGTCAAGGTACTTTTGCACGACGATGTGCGCAACGAATGCGCAGAGCACGGATGGAATTGCGATCGGCACCTGGTATTTGATGAGGTACGTCATGGGGTCGATCCCCGAAGTGTTGGCCGTGATGACACCGATGGCTGAAGAGGGCGCATAGGAAAACAGCAGGGCCGAGCCGATGACAGCGGCGGCTGCGACGGTCGAGACGCCCAGACCGACGAGAATCGGATAGATCGAGACGATCAGCAGAGAGGCAAGACCGGCTGCCGACGTGACCACAAGGCCGAAGATGTGGCCCATCAGGAACACCAGACCGAGAAGCAGGTATGGGTTGCGAAGTTTCTTGAGCGGGTTCAGGCAAATCGTCACCAGCTTGTCACTTGCTCCCATCTTGTCCATGTACGCGGCAAAACCGCCGGCAACGAAAATGATGAAGCCGGTGGTGAAGCACTGTTGGCGAGCGACGGTTCGCAGGGACTCGAAGATGTCGAAATAGATGAAACCGGTTGTTTTTCCGCCGCGCGGCAGAATGTTGTCGACGCCACCAATCACAGCGAGCAGATTGAGGGCCAAGCCGGCAAAGAGCAGCACGATATTGACGTTGAGTTTTTTGTAGATGCCCCAGCAGGTCAGGAAAACGACTGCGATGGCGACATAGGGAAGAACGGCTTGCATGAGAATGTCCTGTAAGTGTTCGGAATCAGGAAGAGGAGCGCTCCCCTTCCTGTTGGCCAGCCTGAATTAGAAGTAGTGAACCATGCCCATCACGAATTCCGAGCCGTGGCTCTTGGTGGTTGCCTTGAGTGTCTCTTCCTTCTGGTGGAAGTAGCCTGCGTCCACGTAAAGGTGCGTGGTTTTGCTCAGGTTGTAGTCAAAGCCGGCGGACAGGCCGCATCGAGTGACATCGAACTTGTCGGCGGCAGTCTTTTCTTCAGCGCGCTCTGCCTTGAGGTAGCCGCCGCCGAACTTGGCCTTGCCCCCGAACATTGGCCATTGAACGACCAGCGTGCCGCCGACGCCGTCAAAGCCGCCGACCTTGGCGACGGAGCGCCCTGTGCTGCCGCCGATCTTGTTGAGTTGGCTGTTTTTGAATCCTTCGATCATGAAGTAGGGCTTGATGAAGCCGAAGTCATATGCGGCCTGAAAACCCAGAGAGATCGGATCCCGGCTGTTCTTGTCGTTGACGGTGCTCTTGTTTTTTTCATTGCCGAGGTTTGTCGTGTCCACAATGCTCTGCAGGAAGAGGGGGCCGTTCATGTAGCGCACGGCGGCGGCATAGTAGCGGTCGTTGGAGTTGAACGTGTCGGAATCGTCAGGGTTGCTGGCGTTGTAGCCGTTCGAGTATTGCAGAAAGACTTCCGTGTTGCTGAACTTGGGAGAGGCGTAGACGATGCCGTTGTTGACGTACCAGGTCGTGCCTGTCGTATAGGCTTTGAAGCCGGTCACGTAATTGCTCATGACTCCGCCGAAAGGATTGACACGGTACGAGTTGAGCAAAGCGGTGGAGCCGACGACGCCCTTCAGGTATCCGATGCGTCCGGCGGTGATCTTGCCGTAGGGCGTGTCAATGATCAGCGAGGATTCTCGTTCCCAAAGCGTCCCTTCGGTCTGGAGGACGCCGGAATCGGCCTTGAACTGGCTTTCCAAGATGAAGCCGATCTTGTAGCCGTTGCTCAGATCCTCTGTTCCCTTCAGACCGAATCGCGAAGAATTGCGCATGCCGCTCTTCATTTCAACGTTCGTTTGCCCGTTGGCGCGCGTGGCTGAAATGCCTAGGTCCACAAGGCCATAAAGCCTCACCTCGGTCGCGTTTGCCGACATGGCAGCAAGAGTTAGGCCAAGGGTTGCTACAAGTTTTTTCATGAAATCCTCCTTGATGGTTATGCAGACCGGAATTGCCCGCGGAGCGATTTCCGCAAGCTGGTTCCGCTGACTGCAATGCGAAGGATCTCGGAAAAAGAAGTTGGAGGCAATGCCAAAATTCTTCAATAAAAGTTGCTAATTTTGGAAATATTTACTGCCCGTGTTGTGCAGAGAGGAACACAGACCGCTGTTCGGTAAACAATTCGCCGATGGCCTTTTTGTATTCCTCTATGAAAAAACGGATGCGCTTCAGCCGAAGCTGTTCCGGGCGAGTGTAGATGTAGAGCTCTTCGGTAAAGGCAAACCATCCGGGGAGGATGGGCACCAGGGCTCCGGATTGGATCTCGCGGTAGCAGTGCAGTTCGGCCATGGCTGGATTGATGCCGGCGCCGAACAGAGTTGCGTTTTTCGCCGACAGGGCGGAGTTGAACGCGATTTCTCTTTGGAACTGGATCGGAACCGTCCGTCCGGCTTTTGTAAGTGTGCTTGTGGTGCCGGAGCTTCGGATCGGACTGTGGAAAATGATGCCGATGTGCTTGGCGAGTTCCTCGGGAGTCTGAGGCGTGCCGTGGCGCGCGAGGTATGTCGGGGAAGCGCAAGGAATGAATCGGCCCGATCCGTAGTGAATCTGCACGTAATTCGGGTGAGAGCGGTCCGGTCCGTAGGAAATGACCAGATCCAGTGTCCCGGTTTTTGACGTGAAGTCAACGGGGAGTCCTGCGGTGTATTCGGTTGCCTCCAGATGGATTTCCGAGTACTTTTTGCCGAATTCGATGAAGAAGGGAACGAGATAGGACTGCAGCAATGCAGCAGGTACGCCGACGCGGATTGCGCCGGCCATCTCTTCCGTATTCGTATGGAGCCTTTTGAGAAGAGCGTCGTGGGTGTTCAGCATTTCGAGCGCAGCACTGAGAGCCTCCTTGCCGCTTTCGGTGAGAACCATGGGGTGGGACGATCGGTCGAACAAATCGGTGCCCAGGGATTTCTCAAGCCCGCTGATTGTGCGGCTGACGGACGGGGCATTCATGTCGAGAGCGTCTAGGCTTGCGCTGATGGATCCAGCCTGGGCAACAGTGGCGAAAATGCGCCAGCATTCCAGGTTCATATCGCGTTGCATGCAGTGACTCCGAGGGGATGCAGGTTGGAAAATATTGCTAGAAATGATAACAATTAGTTTGAAAATGTGTTGTTGCTGTTAATGTCTGGATGCGGGCATACTGTCGCATGAAAGTCAGTCGGACGATTTGGCGCTGGCTGCGATTCTGAACATTTGCTGGAGAACGGAGAACATGACGCTTGGTATTCCTACGACAGGTGCGGCGGGAAAGATGGCCGACATGGCCACTTGGAACGGAGAACCGCCCCGCGATGAATTCTTTTGGCTTTCGGAAATCAACAAGGCAACGTTTCTGGTCAACAGTGCTGAGGGCTTGCTCGACAGGAGCAGGACTGCGGACTGGGCGCGCGCGCAAAAACGTGTGATCGAGAAAGGAAACACTCCTGGCAACGCACGTCCGAAAATGTATGTGCGCTACGAGCCGCTGCTCATTGCCGAGGCAGGGATTGACGTGACGCTGATTCACGCCGGCCGCTCTTCCCAGGACATGCATGCCACGTTCCAGCGCGCGATCCTGAGGGATGCAACGGTGCGCATTGCCCGTGCGCTCGTGTCTGTTCGCAAGGCGCTTTTGAAGCTGGCGCAGGATAATCGGGACACGCTTGCCCCGTGCTATACGAATGGCGTTGCAGCCCAGCCAAACAAGCTCGCGCACGCCTGGCTCGGGCACCTTGAGGGCTTCCGGCGCGATTTCGAGGGAATCCGCGAATTCTGGGCTCGTCTGAACCTGTGCCCGATGGGAACAACCGTGCTGAACGGAACGCCCTGGCCGCTCAACCGGGAGGCCATGGCCGAGTATCTGGGCTTTGACGGAATTGTTGACAACGCATATGACGCAGCGCAGATTTCCGCGACGGACATTGCGGTGGAATCCAGTCTGAAACTGGTTTCCCCGCTGCTGCACATCACGCAGTTCATCGAGGATTTGATGACCCAGTATGCGCAGCCCCGGCCATGGATTCTGGTTTCAAGCACGTATGCCTCCACGGCCATGCCGCAAAAGCGCAATCCAGGAGCGATCATCGACGTGCGGCGGGATGCCAATCAGGTGCTCGGCGAGCTGACCGGAGTTGTGTTCCGTGCACATGATCTGATGCCCGGCATGTACGACTCAAAGGATGAGCACATCAATGGAACCGTGGTCAATGAGGCGGCCGAGGTGATCGAGAGATTCGCCGCCATGCTTGGCCTTCTGGTGGTCAATTCAGAGAGGGCTTTGGAAGAAATCAATTTGGACTGGACGGCCTCGCAGAATATCGCCGATGTCATGATGCGCCGGTTTGGCATCCCGTTCCGCGAAGGACATCACTATGCAAGCCGCCTAGTCGGTTTTGCCAAGGCGCGGGATCTGACCCCCGTGACCTTGAGTTACGATCAGGCAAAGACCGAGTACGAAACAATGGTTCGCGAGGAAAACCTTCCGATCGTTCCGGAATTTCCGTTTACGGAGCAGGAATTCCGGGATCTGCTCGATCCCCGGGCGATTGTCGAGTCCCGCCGCACAAGGGGCGGTCCTCAAGCTGCAGAACTGGAACGAATGATGGCCGAAAGCGGCAAGTGCATTGAGCGCGATGCCGACTGGATCGATCGGTCTTCGGACAGAGTGCAGCAGGCCCTCAACAAGCTTGATGAAGAATTCGAGAGGCTGAGCGCAGGAGCGTGAAGCCCGTACCGTTTCCCCTGGTGTTTCTGAAAACAAACCCCCGACTCCCTGTCCGGAAGCTGGGGGCTTCTTTTATATCCCAAACTCCCGCCTTTAGTTTCAATCTAGTTTTGCCCCAGGTCAATCCTGGGGCAAATTCGCTTCTTCTCCCATTGAATTTATTCAATTTTTTTCAGCGAAAGACTTGACTTTTCTTCTATCATAGTGTATAGTTAGGATATCAAGCCAT
>ODAI010934070.1_pt1 | contig 55745 bp, 57 predicted proteins | sample 1539321 | NCBI WGS metagenome assembly ODAI01 (sample SAMN02144231, study PRJEB22623) | gut metagenome | biome: sheep rumen | host: Ovis aries | place: New Zealand | reverse complement strand
TTTTCAGTAGAAAGGATGGCCGATACGCCGTAATACTTGGATTTAAGCGCAGGAACAAAAAAGCAGAAAAAGAAAAAGAGGAATACGCTTGCTATAATCAAAAAAACGACAAAAAGAAAAATAGCCAGAATCATTGTGCAGCCTCCAGATACCTGATCCATGACACATTAAAGGCAGAAAGTGCAATCAGGACGATGGCAAAGGAAATCAAAATCAGACTGTATACGCGGAGCCCCAGCGACGGTGCAAACATACTGAAGCGGTTGCGCATGGCAAGCTGAATGCCAAAAAGCACATAAAAAGCCATGACACAGGCAGATACAATGATAAAGGCATAGCCGATAGACCTTGCTTCATTCAGGGCAAGAAGTACGCACAAAAGCGGTACGCCAAATTCCGTAATTGAATTCTGCAGACCGATTCCAATAAAGACCTCGATAACTGCAGAAAAAATGACAAAGACGATTACCGTCACCAGGGGATAAAGTTCAGAAAGATGAACGGGAGCTAAAAGCGCATTCACAATCAGATAAGAAACCAGCACTGTTGTGGTACTGGTAATAAGTGCTTTAATGCAGGTGAGCATGAATGAGCCGTAATTATCGCTCTGGGAAACAAGATTTGAAAGCCCCACTCCGTAAAGGAGAAAAACTGAGGCTGAAAGGACGTAGTAGAGAATGGTACTGACAATCATACATTACCTCCGCTCCGTTCGATACGATTGAACTGCCTGTTTGCATAGATGTAGCAGAAGAGAATCAGTGCAACAATCACAAATGCGCCGGGCACTGTAGCGATAAAGGCACTCGCATAGGTGGCATGAGATGACTGTACAAAGTGGAAGGTCGCAATTCTATTCCAGACGGGGAAAGTTATGGTTCCAAAGCCGATAATATCCCTCAGCAGGAAAACAACAAGGGCCGCCACGGAAAAGATGAGGTTTCTGATACAATTCTTCCGCAAATCTTCAGAAAGAGACAGGCTGTTATCCTTAAATGAAAACTCCACGATAACGGAAGACAGGGCCGGGAGATAAAGAAGGAAGCCCAGCGAAAATGCCGCTACCGGACACAAGAGAACCAGCAGCTGCTTGTAAAGGATAGTCACCGCAATCAGTTCTATGGCAACAAGAGAATTCTTCAGGTCCTCAAGCTTAAAGAAGGCAATCAGATGACAGAAGAGCACTCCCGTTACATTCTGGATATTAAAGAGCAGAAGCATCAGAAGTCCGTATGCAAAGCGTCCCGGAACTGGAACAATAATGGCCAGAGCCGCCGCAACGAAGAAATATACATTTTTATCTTTCATAGAACACCAGCCTTTTCAAGTATTTCCGGTACCTGGCTTTGCCAATAGGAAATAATGGACTTCCCTACATCAGAGTTCAGAATATGCTCCGCCTTTCCTGCATCCGTGGCATAGCCGACAAAACGAACGCCATGACGCTGACTGTACAAAAACATAGCGGGCTGAGGTCCTATCAGAGTCGGAATGCGCTGCAGTACACAATAAACGGTCAGTTCCGCCGTATTTGCATTTCGCGGCTTAAGAGAAAAGACTGCTGCCCCCGTAGAGACCGTGGAGGCAATATCATGAGATTCAGCCACTACATAGGAATCAGGCAGATATCTGTTCAGACCATCCTGCACGGTCTGGGCAAGCCCCCTCTTCCAGGAACCGTGGGCAAGAAGGATAAAAACAATAAGAAGTGCGGACATGCCAAAGAGAAAGCCGAAAAAGATTCCGTATTTTTTTGCAATTTCTTTCATGTTTGTATTAGGCATTTTGACCATCCTTAAAGGACTGTACTCTGGGCAGCAGCACAGCGTGAAGATAATGCTGTTCCGACGCCATCTCTACCCCGTGAATGATAGGCGAAATTACATTTATCACAAGCACGGTAAATACCGAACCTGCACCGGAATCACCAACGCCGACAACAAAGAAAGCAACTACTCCTGCAAGAAATCCATAGCAGACTTTTCCCGTAGCCGTAACTGGCGTCGTACCATACCACTGCAGCAAAAAGAGCGTACAGAAGAGGGTTCCGCTGGTAAAGAGTGCAAGAAGCATATCTCCCTGCCCCATCATGCCGCTGTAAAAGACCGGTGCCAGAAAGCGAACCAGAAAGCAATAGACTACAAGATATATTGCCGGAATAAGGGCACTGAAAATATCAAAAGAAATAAAGACTATTGAAGCGGCAAGCGTAAGAACGTTAAAGCGAAAAGCCGGAATCACCGAATGAGAATCCCACAAAAGGGAAACATATCCTTCCGGAATTGAAACGCCAAAAAAAGAAAAAATTGTATTGTTAAAAAAAGCCGTAATTCTTGCATCCAGAGGGATAAGGGGAATATTTCCGTTCTGAATCAGCATGAGTGCGGCATTTTTTCCCTGCAAATCGGTAACCTGGAGGGAAAAGGCAGGGAAAAGATGGGTACTCAAAAGCCAGCAGACTGCGACCGTAAGGGCAGCCGGATTGACCCAGGAGTGCATAAATCCGCCCAGAAAATACCTGGTAACCAAAAGCACGCAGAAAGCTACAAAAAAGACTGAAACCGGCGGATAGGTGGACGGAATCAGAAAACCGATGATGATTCCCCGGGCAAATGCAGAAAGCCAGTCAAAGACACGGTTTTTCTTAAAGAATGTGTCGATGCCGGTTACCGCAAAAGATGCGGCACTTGCACTCAGAATTATCCAGAGCGAAGACCAGCTTTTTGTCCAGAAGAGCATGAAAATCTGAGGAAGCAGCATAGCCAGCATTACATAGACTTTCGTATGCACCGAGGGAGAAAGGTATGAAAAAGGATGCAGGTTTACTGCTTCAAACTTATTTTTCATCATCAATTCCTTTTAGCAGCATTGCAGTTTCACTTAAGGGCAGGCGTGAAGGACACACCGCATTACAAAGCGCACAGTTAGTACAGAGCAGACTGGTAGCCGCATATTGTTTTTCCAGTTCCGTTCCATCCCGACCGTGCTGGAAGGAGCGGAAAAGCATATCAGGATAGAGTCCAACAGGACAAATCTTGCGGCAGTCACCGCAGCCAATACACTGCTCATCATACTGGCGGAGGGCTTTTTTTGCCGGTAAAAATGCCACTGATTTTACAAGTTTTGTTACCGGAATGGAAAGACTGCTTACCGAAAAGCCGGTAACAATGCCGTTCACAACGATTTTTGCAGGCTGCTGCTTAAACCAGCCGCACTGTTTTGCCAGATCACCCATGGTAGTACCGATTTTTACCTTCATAATTGCACCGGCATTCAGACAGTCGCCGGTCACATGAACAAAGCGTTCCATAAGGGGGATTGAAAGCACAACAGCATTATAAGCGGCAAGCGCGGTCATGGCATCAATGTAAAGGTCCCTGTTTCCGATTTCTGCAAAGGGGGCTCCCGCATCCATCTTTTTGACGGAAGAAGCGATATCATGGGCAAAGCCGGCAGGATACTTTTCTACGGAAACGCCACAGTTTGTCATGGGCATGGGAAAAAGGCTTTTCTGGTCATCAGAAAGATCAAGAGCCATTTTTGAATCATACACAAAAACAACACCATTTGCTTTCATCGCCTTAGCAATTACCGCAGAGCCTTCCACGATTTCTTTCAGATATTCCTGGGCAATAAAGCGTTCCGTCACACGGCTGGGATCATCGTCAAAAAGTCTGACTGCCAGAATGCGGGCACTTTTGGCATGAAGTTTTTTTATTTGTCCTGACAGGGACTCACAGCCTTCAAATGTATTTACAAGACCTTTTTCCGCCATCATCAGGAGAATGGTTGAAGCGTCAAAAGACTGCCAGTTTACCTTGCCGTGTTTTTTTCCAACATAGGAAAAGGTTCCGCCAAGATTGATTTTTGCAGCCTTACCCTGCCTGCCGTCCGGGAACTGAACCACCGAAATTGATTCTACGATACCGGGAATTGTCGCCTGTACAGAACTGTCCTTACCCTTTGCGATAGTCTGCCCTTCCAGGACATGATCGCCTTCATTTACGAGAACTTCTGCTGCGCTGTCGCCCTGATTAAAAGGAACATATGCCGTACGGGGCACAAAGCCATTCACCGTAACAGAGAATGCGCCTTTGTCTTCAGATACAAAATCAGAAACTGATGCCATAACCCCTCTTAATCACTACAAAATACAAAATTATTCCCGCAGGAAAAAGCAGGAAGAGAAACAGGAGTATCGTTCCAAAACGTTCACCTGAAGAAGTTCCACCCCTTGCATAGGAGTAACGGGCATCTTTTCCCTGTCTGAGCATCATCTTTTCCAGTGCCGGATAGTTCAAATCCCTCACTGTGTCAAAGACTTTATTCCTGAAGCCGCTGTTAAAGACAAAAGCCGTCTCTTCTTTCTGTACGATACGACCGCCTGTTTCTTCATAGACCGGCATGCTTACGGAATCTCCGTCCACGGGAACCTGAGGAATATCATCGGTAAGCCTGCGGTACGGAAAGGTAATCGTGTTCCAGCTCCAGTTCATAAAATCATCCAGATCAGGAAGGGCTGTTTTTCCAACTACAGGAGACGGAAGAGCCGGGCGAGAAGTATCCACAGTAACAGAAGCAAGTCGGCTTCCCGCAAAAGAAAGCAGCAGCATGATTATGACTGACAGGATAAGAAGAAGGATAACCTTCACTTCTTTTTTTTCTACAAGCGGAATAAAACGCGCGCTTCTTATCATCACCGGGTTAAAACGGTAATGCTCATAGCGTTCAGCATACATGCTTTTTACGACATCCACAAGCAGAACTGCCGAAAAAGCGGCCAGAAGGGAAAGCGTATAAAAGAGAGCACTGAGGGGAGCTGAAAGAAAGAGCAGCAGAACTGGAGAAAGCAGGCAGATTGCAAAAAGAGGAGATGCCAGACCGGCAGCAAAAGCCCGTCTTCCCCAAATCTTCTGGAACATAAAAAATCCGTAGAGGGAAAGACATACGGCAGCGCTCACCGTGTACAGGGGGCGGCTGAATGAAAAGCAGACCATAAAAAATGCAGATGCGGCAAAGGTCAGTTTATTCTTTGCAAAGACAAGACAGACAATGGCAAATACAATGCAGACGATGGGGCTCCCCCAGGGAAATGAGGCGCTTCCGTCCGTGCCTGCCTGAGTATTCTTCAGACTGTTGATTGCCGTAAGGGCTCTGGACAAGGCAGCATCCTGACCTTCCGGCACATAGAATACAAATGCTGTATTCGTTTCGTCATGAAAAAAGACATCCCGGCGGGAAAGATATGAAGTGGAATTCTGCACCTGTACGGGGCTGAAATTTGATATGACGGGGATGCGCTGGCTGGATTTACTCACCACATTGCGGCAGCCGTTTTCTTCAAGAATCCGGGCAAGCTGAGGCTCAGTTACAGTCTGGGTTTTTACATAGACTACCTGATAGCCCTTCCACAGACGGCTTACAGGAACCGTCCTGAAAAAAATAAATGCGAAAACCGTTATGAGACAGATTGCCGATGTGACGGCAAGAAGTTTCAGCTGTTTCATTTCCCCTCAATCACCCGATTATTACAGCACAGAAAATGCAATGCCAATAAAAAAGCCCAGCAGACAGCCTACAATGACTTCAAGCGGGGTGTGCCCCTGCACTTCCTTTATCTGTTTGTATTCAAAAATCTGCTTTTCATCCAGAGCCTTGCCGATTTCATTCAGTTTGCGGGCCTGAATACCGCTTGCCCGCCTGACTCCCAGTGCATCACGGATGGTTACAAAGAAAAAACAGGCAGAGAGTATGAAAATATCTGAATCAACCCCGGAACGAAAGCCGATGGACGTACACAGGGCGGAAACCAGTGCCGAATGGGCAGAAGGCATACTTCCCGTGCGCCAGATAAGCAGTTCAAACAACTCTCCTAATCCATGGATTTTACCCGAGAACAACTTTATACATGTCTTGATAGCCTGCGCACTCAGCCAGCTTGTAATGCAGGAAAGAAACACCGGCGAAGAAAAAAAAAGTTGAACTTGCTCTCTAATTGTAGCATCCATATTCTTCTTTATTTTATTCGAAAGACGGTTTTTGTCTAGTAGCAAATGAAAGTTTTTCCCGTTAGTATAATGATATGGATTTTACCCGTGTAAGCGCAGGAAAGGACGATGAAGGACGCCGGCTTGACAAAATAATCCGCCGCTACCTCAGCGAAGAATCCCTTTCAGGACTCTACAGCGCACTCAGAAAAGGACTCATAAAAGTCGACGGAAAGAAACGTTCACCGGATTTCAGGGTTGCAGAAGGCAGCGAAATAGACATTGCCACAGTACTGCTCAGTGAAAAATCATCAGAGCCTTCCGCCGGCGAAGAAATTCCAGAGGAAATGATTCTCTTCAGAAATGATGATCTGCTGATTCTGAACAAACCCTACAATCTTCCGGTTCAAAAGGCACAGGCCGGTGACCTTGCGCTGGCAGATATGGTTACGGCTGACTACCGGGCAAGACACAAAAACATGACATCACTTTCATTCCGCCCCGGTCCTCTTCACCGCCTGGACCGCAAGACTTCAGGAATCATAGTCTTTTCACAAAGCCTGCGGGGCGCACAGTGGTTTTCCCAGGCCATACAGTCTCACAAGATTCGCAAAATATACCTTGCCTTACTGCAGGGGTCTCTCAAAGAAAGTATGAATTGGGATGATACTATTATAAAAAATCATACATCTTTAGACTCTTTCAAGACAGTAACTGTTTCAGAAAACGATACTTCCGGTAAAAGCGCACATTCAACCGCTACTCCACTCGCCTCCGGCTCATATTGCAAGAAGCCCCTTACGCTTGCAGAGATAGAAATCAGCACAGGCAGAAAACACCAGATTCGTGCACAGGCAGCCTGGCACGGCTTTCCCCTTTTGGGCGACACTGCCTACGGAGGCATGAAAATCAAGGAAGAACAGTCATTCTACCTTCACGCCCGCCGGCTCATAATCGGTCAGAATCCCCTGGGGCTTCCGGAGGAAATTATTTCTGACATTTCGACAAATTTTGAAAAAATGTCAGAAAAATGCTTGATAAATTTCAATTCCCGATTATAATAAGTACAGATGAATTTTCTCGAATTACTGGGCTTCACACCAAAGCAGATTCAGGTCTTTGCATTTGTAGGACCCAGCGGAACAGGAAAAAGTTTTCGCGCAAAACTCGTCGCCCAGCGTCACGGAATCAAGGCCATTATTGACGACGGACTCTTAATCTATGACGACCAGATTATGTCCGGTCATTCGGCAAAACTTGAGCAGACCTACATGGGGGCCGTCCGCGTTGCCCTCTTTGACGGCAAAGAGGAAAGAGACGAAGCCGTAAGGGCAATCAGACGGCTTAAACTGAAAAAACTGCTTATTCTGGGAACATCGGAAAAAATGGCAGGAAAAATCGCCGTCCGCCTTCAGCTTCCCCCCATCGAAAAATTCATCCACATCGAAGAGCTTGCCACAAAAGAACAGATGGAACAGGCCAGACGAAGCCGTATGATTGAGGGAAAACACATCATTCCTGTACGCTCCAACGAAATCAAAAAAGACTACACAAAAATCTTTGTAAACTCAGTAAGGGTTTCACTTGCAAAGAAAAAACTCTTTTCCCGTTTTATCAAACAGAAAGAGGCACCGGAACCTGCCGCAAACACCAAACAGTTTGAAAAATCAATCGTCCGCCCTGAGTTTTCCCGTGTAAACCGCAAGGATATCTCACAGGCAGCCCTTGCCCGCATGACAAGTCACTACACCCAGCAGTACAACAAGGATATCCGCCTGAAAACACTCAACGTCACCTTTGATGCCAGCGGCTACAGTCTTGCCCTCACTGTTGACATTCCCTTTGGCCAGCAGCTGATTGAATTTACAAGCGGACTAAAAGCCTTTATCACCGATATGATTGAAAAAGTCACCGGCACCCTGATTGAGGACATTGCAATTATTGTTGATAAAATTTTACCGCCCCAGTAAGACTACTTTCTTTCAGCAAAGAGTTTTTTGGGGATTTTAATGGATACACCCAGACGGCGCAGAGAATCCCGGATTGCATACTCAAGTTCCGTGCGCTGAGGATTTATGGGAAGAACAAAATTCCGTACCTGAGACCAGGTCTTCATGTAAAGTTCACCTGCTGCAGATTTTGACTCTACTTCCTTCTTCCAGTCGGTAAGACTTGCAATAAAGTCATACACAAAGAAAGTCAGTTTTTTTCCAAGACGGACATCCCCTTCTCTGGCAACCATTTCGTCAAGTTCCTGCAGATGTTTCATGTAGGCACGCTCAAAATGCCTGTCAGCATACATCATGGCACAGGCTGAAGGCTGAAGGTACATGTAGAGGTCGGTATCCAGGGCTTCGCGCACAATGTCACAGGCATGACCGCCATTTACAATTTTAAGCATTTCTTCGGTCAGGCGGGATGGAGAAATGGGAGAAAGAAGATGTGCGCTCTTGCGGATTTTATGGCGAAGACCAAAGGGAAGCCTGCAGCCGGTAGTCACGCTGTATTTTATTGCACGCAGCATGCGCACCGGATCTTCCTCAAAAATGCGGTCCAGAGGAATAACAGGACGAATCACTGCCTTTTTGATGTCATTCACGCCACCCACATAGTCTATCACCTGTTCGCGAATGGGGTCATAATACAGGGCATTCAGCGTAAAGTCGCGGCGCTGTACATCTTCGTCCATGGTACCGAATTCATTTCCGACGCTGCCGGCCTTGATTGAACGGAATGTGCTCACCTCAAAAATCTTTTCTCCAAAAAAGACATGCACCAGGCGGAAACGCCGACCGATGATACGGCTGTTGCGGAAGAGTTTTTTGATTCTGCTGGGAGTTGCTTCTGTTACGATGTCAAAATCTTTGGGAGAACGGCCGACAATCAAATCGCGCACCGCTCCACCTACGATATATGCGTCATAACCGCATTCCCGGAGGTGTTCTACCACATAGTAAGCGTCTTTATCAATTTTTTCTTTTGGTATCTGATGTTCTTCTTTTGTATAAACAACGGCCTTCTGTTTTAACTTGCCGTGAGAATCAGTTGCATATCGCGTAAGCACAATAGCCTATAATAGTTTTTTCACGTGGCTTAGTCAATAAACCCCTTCAGGGCCCGACCTCAGCATGGAAATCTTCTGCCTTTACACTTTTGCTTTCTCATGCTGAAGCCGTGAAAACTGTCCCCACCCGTGCGCCACTGCAAGGGTAAGGACAGCCAGTCTTTCTATCTGTCGTGCATCACAAAAAGTTTCGTACCCTCAGTTGGGAATTTTTTCTTTATGAAGTCCACTACTTTTTCCACCCTTTCCTGTACGCTGTCATCCGCATAGGAAATGATGATAACATTCGTTTCCGGCCAGGTGGTATCTCCCAATTTACGGGCATCGCCGCCACGACCGGTCACAAGCGGAATCACCGTGTACATAAAATCGGGAATCGCCTGTTCAAGGCTCGCCGTTAATTCCGTTTCCAGAGACTGATTTGCAATTATCTCAATACGAATCATTTGTCACCCCCTTCTGATGCTTCTGCCGTACCGTTCAGGGCTGCTTCGAGAGCCGGATTCTTTACCAGCTGAACAACCTTTTTCTTGCTGACCAGCGAGTAGATAACCGGAATAACAAACAGCGTGACCAGGGTACTCGTCGTAAGACCGCCGACAATACAGAGACCAATCGGCTGTGTATAACTGACACTCGGATCAGAGAAGAAGGCCAGAGGAACCATGCCGAGAATTGTCGTAAGCGTTGTCATCAAAACCGGACGCAGACGGGAAGCACCAGCGTCTTCACACGCTTCGAGAAGTGGCATACCGCGCCGCACCTGCAGGTTAGTCTGATCAACCAGAATGATACCGTTATTAACAACAATACCGACTAGCATGACCATACCAAACATTGAAATCATCGTGAACATGCTTCCAGTAACAACATGAATCAATGCGACACCGATGATAAGGAATGGCATCGTAAAGAAGTTGATAATCGGGTCAAGGAAGGATTCGTATGTTCCCGCCATAACACCGAAGACGAGCACAATGGCAAGGAAGAGGATGATTCCAAACACAGCACCTGTTTTCTGAGTCTTTTTCCAAGAACCGTCGTACGAAACCGTAATATTCTCAGGAATAATGAGACCTTTTGTCGCGGCCTTAATGTGTGCTTCTGCGTCACCTGCAGAAATACCTTCCGCAAGGCTTGCCGTCAGATTAACGACACGGCTCTGATTTTCACGGTTAATCGTAACCGGACCAAATCCGCGTTCAATGTGGGCAAAGTTCGAGACAGGATAGCGTCCCTTTGGACCGACGACATAGATATTGTCGAGGTTTGAAATACTCTCGCGGTCTTCATCGCGGAAGAGCAGTCTGATGTCGTAGTCGTTACCGTTCTTGCGGTACACAGAAGCCTTGTAGCCGTTTATGCTCGCAGAAATTTCCGTTGCAATTGAAGCAACATCAAGTCCGAACTGAGAAGCACGGTCGCGGTCGATGTGTACTTCTGCCTGCGGAAGACCGTCTTCCATATCAATTCTCGGCTCCGTAACTTCCGGCACTTTTGATTTAATGACATCAATATACTGGTTTGCCAGCACCGTAGAAGCGGCCAGATCCTTTGATGTAAAGACAATCTTGATGGCAGGACCGTTCGCCTGATCAAGACCGTCAGCCATGAATGAGAAACGCACACCCGGGAATTCATTGAAGTGCTTGCGGAGTTTTTGCTTAACCACTTTGTCGCGGTCAATCTGATCTTTAACTGGCGGCAAAGTAACGTCGATGCTGCCTTTGTTGGTCGCATCGATATTAGCCTCAAAGTCCTTACCTGCCGCGACAACGATAGAATCATAGCCCTTCACTTCATCGGCGGCAATTTTTGCCAGACGGTTTAATACATCGTAGGTGTCGCCGAGTTTTGTGCCCAGCGGCGTGGTTACGTAGAGTTTGACGGTCGTCCCTGCCATCTCGCCCATAAACGTAATAGGAATCTTAGCAAAGAGTACAAATGAGGCAAGCATCGCACTCGTTGCAATTACCAGCGTGCTGAATCGGTGCTGAAGAACATAGTGCAGCCCTTTCCGGTATACTCTTGTAATTCCTGTAATCACATCCTCAATTTTCTTATCGAGAAAGATTAAAAGCGGATTGGTGAGCGGTTTTTCAGCCTTTGTCTGGACGATGATGAACTTGCCTGCCAAAATCGGAACGAGGAACATAGCAACGAAGAGAGACGCAACCAGACAGATGATGATAACGACCATCAGGTTGGTGAAAATTTCACCGATAACATCCAAGTCGCTCTTAAAAAGGAAGAAGGGAATAAAGACACAGATTGTCGTCAAGTTACCTGAAATAACCGATGTCATAACTTCCTGCGTACCGATTGCCGCCGCAACTTTTGGCTGTGAGCCGCGTTCCCGGTAAGAGAAAATATTTTCCAAAACGACGACAGAAGCATCGACGACCATACCGACACCAAGAATCAAACCTGTCATACTGATAAGATTCAAGGTTATTCCCGCAATGGCCATAATCAACAATGTGATCATAATACTGAAGGGAATTGAAATGCCCATGATTATGGTACTGCGGACATTACGCAAGAATACAATCAAAACAATGATTGAAAGGAGGAAGCCTTCTATAATTGAATGAATCAATTCATTCAATGTGTTCCGAACATCGATGGCATCATCTGTCAGAAAGTGCATGTCTATGTCCGGCGGAAGCGTGGCTTTAAGTTCCTTAATCTTTTCGTGGACAGCGTCAGAAACCTGTACGGTGTTTGCGCCGCTCTGTTTGTTGACATTAATGTACAAGCCCGGCTTACCGTTGATGTAAACGCGGTTCTTTTCATCGCTGTAGCCCATCGAAACTTCCGCGACATCTGAAAGGCGCACTTCATAGCCGTTCATAATGCCGACAACCGTATCGGCAATCTGTTCGACCGAGGAATATTCACCTGTAGTACGAACCATGAGTTTTGTCTTTCCTTCTGAAACATCACCGCCACCGACTTCAAGGTTTGCGTTGCTAATCGTATTTGCAATCTGCATAAGGGTCATGTTGTAGGCATCAAGGCGGTTCTGATCAAGTTCAATACGGACTATTGAATCACGTCCGCCGACGATTGAGGCCTGGGCAACACCGTCAGTCTGCTTTAAGCGCGGAATAATCGTATCATTTACAATGCGACGCACTTCGTCAGAAGACCGGTTGCCACTGACCGCTATCATCATGATTGGAGTCGCACTCGTGCTGAAACGGAAAATCTGCGGTGCCTTAGCATCTTTCGGCAGACGGCCTTTTACGGTGTCAAGTTTGTCGCGGATATCGTTTACTGCCGCATCAAGGTTTGTGCCGTAGCTAAATTCCAGGGTGATGCTGGAGAAGCCTTCAAATGACTTTGAAGTCAATTTCTTTAACTTATTGACGCTCATTAAGCCGCTTTCAAGCACTTCCGTGACGCTCTTTTCGACCGATTCCGGCCCTGCGTTTTCATACACGGTTTGAACGGCGACCTGGGGGAATGTAACTTCCGGTAGCAAGGCAATCTTAATCTTACCGAGCGTAAATATAGCAATGATAGCGATAAGAGCAAATACGCAGAGCGTCAGAACCGGATGTTCAAGAACTTTCTTTGAAATGCTCATAAAGATTCTCCCGGATTATCAGATGATACGATACGGATTTTTGCACCATCGGCGACAGTACGGATACCGGACGCAACGATTTTTTCGCCTTCTTCTACACCGTCAAGAATTTCTACGATACCGTCAATAGTGACACCTGTATGAACTTCTTTTTCTTTAATCGTGTCATCGCCGGCAATCGTATACAGGAATGAACCGTGATCGGTCACAAGCAGTGAGTCAACCGGTACATTAAGTACGTTTTCATGGAGAACTGTGTCAAGGCGGATTCTTACATACATACCGATATTGATGCGCTCATCAAGGCTGTCGAATACATAGTAAACTTCCTTACTGCGAGAAACTTCGTCAACAATCGGAGAAACACGCTGAATATGAGCATCAAAAGTTTCGTTTGGATACGCTTCAAGAGTGACATGGGCTTTGAGTCCTGTCTTTAATACGTTGACATATCGCTCAGGAACATGAGAAAGAATCTGAAGTGACTTGATGTCGCCGATTTTACCGACCGGAGTAGACTGTGTAACATACGAACCGAGCGGAAGCGGAAGCGAAGTGATGACACCTGAAATCGGAGCATAAACAGGGTTTGCGCGGTAAGCCGTACCTGGTGTTGACGGGTCAATTTCTGCAATCAGCTGACCTTTTTTGACACTGCTTCCCAAAACGACAGGAACATTTGAAATTTTACCGGCCATGTTAGGATATACGGAAACAGCATTCTCTGAGCGGACACCGCCATTCATAAGGAGATATTCCTGCATGTTGCTACGCTTTACTGTAGCCGCACTGACCGGAATTACCGGGTCTACGACTTCCATCTCTTCAACAGTGCCGTGTCTTACCGGGATAATCACAGCAAGGGCAATGATTGCTACTCCTATAATGATAATTCTGATTTTATTAAAAGTATTACGCATCCTTATTCCTCCTCAGATGTCAGTTCTCTGTATATTTTTCTTTTAAGGTCAGCACATCAGAAATAAGATTGTACTGTTCCTGATAGTAATAGACACGCACTGCTTCGTAATCAACACGCGCGTTCTGCAAATCCGTGGCGGTTTTACTTCCTCTCTGGAAAGCTCCGTCGGTAAGTTCGTAGCGCCGCTTTGCAATGTCGATTGTGTTACGGCGGGATACTACAACTTCTTTTGTGAGGTTTATTTTGTTGATGAGATTTTTTGTATTTGTTCGTAAATTCTTTTTGGTGTCGGCAAGCTTAATTTCAAGGCTCTTTACTGAATCTGAAACCTTTGAAATGGCATCATGCGTAGAAGAAAGCGGAAGCAATGTATCAAGAGGAATACGAACCGTGGCAGAAACTGACCAGGGCTGAATTTTGTTCTTTGAATTGCTGTCGAGCAGCTCGTTGTCGAATTTGCGGTAGCCGATCGGATAAATACCTCCGTTAAGAAGAATGGAAGGAAGATACCCCTGTCCGACTGACTTCCACTTTTCTGCACGGGCGGCTTCCAGCTGTTTTTCAAGGACGGCAATTTCTGTTGATGCAGAAAGCACCTTATTGACAGTTTCTTCACCAAATTCTTCTGTGGGAACGGCAGCTTCAATATCGCCCTGAAGTTCATAGCCATCGCTTTCAATGATGCCGATTGAAGAAAGGAATGTTGTGAGCGAAGAAGTGTAGTCGAGTCTGGCATTTGAAGTCTGAATTTTTGCGTCTTCTGCGTCATACTGAGCCATAAGAAGGTCGCTTTCAGGAATCATACCGTTACTATACTTGACCTTTGAATCATTCAATGTCTTTTCTGAAGAAGACTGGTAGTCGCGGTATGCATCATAAATCATTTTTTTGCAGATGACGCCATAAAAACCTTTTTTGACGGCTGATGTTACCTGTCGCACTAAGTAGTCATAGGTAATCTGCTCTGCCTGATACTGTTTTTTTAAGGCTTTTATTTTTGCAACAAGGCCAAGGTCAATCTTAAGCGATGCGGAAGCACCGATTTTGGCCTGGTACACATTTTCCTGGGAATCCCTGTCGTTTAAGTCGCCCGCTTTTGCGATAATCCCTTCGGCGGCAATGCTGGGTAAGAAAGAATTGGCGGAATGGCTGCTTTCTCGCTTCGTTTGGTCAAGGGTGATTTTGCCCTGCTGAATTTTTGCGTCATTTTCCAACGCAAATTTAACGGCATCTTCAATCGATAAGGTCTTGGCGGCCCTGGGGGCACTAAATGCCAATGAACTAATTGATAATATAACTGCATAAACTACAATTCGATGTATAAGATTCACATGAAACTCCTTATAATTATGTTATTACAGAAAAATCGTTCGGTCAAGGAAAAAAAAGAACAGGGGCTTTCAGATAAAGAATCGAATCCGCGCGGCTATTATTTCTTTTCTTACACAAAAGCCCTAAATAAACCTTGTTTTGACAGCCACTTTATGCTATAATATTCTTCTATGAAAGGAATAATTCTTGCCGGTGGCAGCGGCACACGACTCTATCCACTTACCCGTGCGGTGAGCAAGCAGATTCTGCCTATCTACGACAAACCGATGATTTACTACCCTCTCAGCGTTCTTATGCTGGCGGGAATCCGTGAAGTACTGATTATTTCTACCCCCCGTGACTTACCCGTATTCAGGGAACTTTTTGGAGACGGCGCATGGCTTGGCATGAAATTTGAATATGCCGTACAGGATAAGCCTCGCGGACTTGCAGATGCTTTTATCGTTGGAAAAAACTTTATCGGAAAGGACAATGTTGCACTCGTTCTGGGCGACAACATCTTCTACGGTCAGAATTTTTCCAAAAGCCTTAAAAATGCCGCAGAAAAAGTAAATGGCGAAGGCGGAGCGGTAATCTTCGGTTACTATGTTAAAGATCCTACTGCCTATGGTGTTGTTGAATTTGATGCAAACGGAAAAGTACTGGGCATTGAAGAGAAACCTGCAAAACCAAAATCAAACTACGCGGTTCCCGGTCTGTATTTTTATGACAATTCAGTCGTAGAAATTGCAGAAAAGGTTCAGCCTTCTGCCCGCGGTGAAATTGAAATCACTGCCGTAAACAATGCATACCTTAAAAAATCTGCACTCACTGTAGAACTCTTGGGACGCGGCATGGCCTGGCTTGATACGGGCACCTATGACGGCCTGCAGGAAGCGGGTGATTTTGTAAACACCGTGCAGAAACGTCAGGGATTCTATATCAGCTGTATTGAAGAAATTTCTTACCGCAACGGCTGGATTTCAAAAAATCAGCTCCTTGAACTTGCAAAACAATACAAGACAGACTACGGTGCATACCTGAACTTTATTGCGGAGAATTTCTAATGGCCTTTACATTTACTCAATGTGATATTGACGGATTATGGGAAATCCAGCCAAAAGTATTCGGAGATGCAAGGGGCTACTTCATGGAAGCCTACAGCGAAAAAGATTTTTTTGAGGCTGGCCTTACAATGCGTTTCGTCCAGGACAATCAGAGTGCATCAAAAGGCGGAGTTCTGAGAGGGCTTCACTGGCAGACAAAACATCCTCAGGGAAAACTTGTCCGCGCCCTGCAGGGAAAAGTATACGATGTTGCCGTAGATTTGCGCAATGATTCCCCCACATTCGGAAAATACCATGGAGTCATTCTGGACAGCGAAAAACAGAATATGTTCTACATTCCGGAAGGTTTTGCACACGGCTTCTATGTATTGAGCGACTTTGCCGTATTCACCTACAAATGCACTGATTTTTATCATCCGGAAGATGACGCAGGTCTCATGTGGAATGACCCGAAAATCGGTATCGACTGGAATACAATCGCTTCCCAGGCAGGTGCTCACGGAATCGCACCGCTTTTGAGCGAAAAAGACCAGCATCATCCGGCGTTTAATCCTGACCGTGCTTATTTTGACACTGACGGAATATGGATTGGCGGAGACTGGAAGGAAGGCAGATAAAATGGTTTGGCTCATCGGCTCAAAAGGCATGCTCGGTTCAGAAGTTGCTGCACAACTGACAGAGGAAAAAATTCCCTTTGTAACATCGGATGCCGACGTGGACATCACTAACATAGAATCGCTGGAACACTTTGCCATGCAGGCAACAAGCCAGCTTCACTCAGACCACAAACTGGAGTGCATAATCAACTGTGCCGCCTACACCGCCGTAGACAAGGCAGAAGACGAAGCGGAAAAGGCAGCCGCCGTAAATGCTAAGGGTGTTGCAAACATCGCACGAGTTGCCCGCAACAACGGCGCAAAGTTAATCCACATCAGCACAGATTATGTATTTGACGGAAAAGGCTGTACTGAAAAAGACGGGAAAATTCGTCCTTATACAGAAACAGACCAGAAAGCTCCTTTGGGCGTATACGGCAAAACCAAAAGCGAAGGAGAAGATGCCGTCATCAAGGGAATGGCAAAATACTACATCCTCCGCACCGCATGGCTTTACGGCGTGCATGGCCACAATTTTGTCTACACCATGACAAAACTTACCGGGTCAAAGGATGAAATCAAAGTTGTTTCTGACCAGAGGGGAACGCCAACAAATGCGGCTACCCTTGCTTCCGTTATTGTGGAACTTGTCAAATCTGATGAAAAAAAATTTGTTCCCTTCGGCATTTACCATGTAACCGATGAGGGAGAAACAAACTGGCACGAATTTGCCTGCGAGATAAACCGTCTTGCTAAAAAACACAAAAAAATCGACCCTAAACACGAATGCCGCATACTTGCCTGTACAACTTCAGAATATCCTACGCGCGCAGTAAGACCCGCATATAGTGTTCTGGACAAGACTAAAATTCAGGAAGCCCTTCATATAAAACTTCCCCACTGGCAGAAGTCTCTGGAAAGTTTTATGAAAGACAAAAGATTTGAGGTACAATAATGCGTAAACTGAAAAACATTTTGGTAACCGGTGGAGCCGGATTTATTGGAAGCAATTTCATTCACTACATGTTTGGAAAATCTACCAGCGGAGAGGCTGCTTTTGAAGATGCAAATTTTAACGGAAGAATCATAAATGTAGACGCCCTTACCTATGCAGGAAACGGAGAATCCCTGGATGACGTTGATGCTGAATTCGGTACAGGCTGCAGCGATGCAGGTAAACGCCGCTACTTTTTTGAAAAGGCAGACATCTGCGACCGCACTGAAATGGAAAGAATTTTCAAGCAGTATGATATTGATACGGTCGTTCACTTTGCGGCAGAAAGCCATGTAGACCGCTCAATTCTGGGTCCTGAGGCATTTATCAAAACAAACGTTATGGGAACCTATACCCTTCTGGATGTTGCCCGTCTCTATTGGGGCGTTTCTCTGGACAATCAGCGTGATGACGTTCTCTTCCACCACATCTCTACCGATGAAGTATACGGCTCCCTGGGTCCCACAGGCTACTTTACAGAAACAACCCCTTACGACCCCCGCTCCCCCTACTCATCCAGCAAGGCTTCCAGCGACCATATTGTTATGGCTTACCACCACACTTACGGGCTTCCCATTACCCTTTCTAACTGTACCAATAACTACGGTCCCTATCAGTTCCCGGAAAAACTGATTCCCCTGATGATTCTGAACATGCAGCAGGGTAAAAATCTGCCTGTCTACGGACAGGGTACTAATATCCGCGACTGGATTTATGTAGAAGACCACAACCGCGCTGTCTGGCTCATTCTGAAAAACGGCAAGTCAGGCGAAAAATACAACATCGGCGGCGAAAACGAGTGGCAGAACATCAAACTGCTGGACAAACTTATTGAACTCACTGCAAAGGAACTCAAAAAACCGGAAGACGAAATCCGGAAGACCATTACCCATGTAAAGGACAGACCGGGTCACGACCAGCGCTATGCAATCGACTGTGCAAAAATCAAGCGCGAACTCGGCTGGGAACGCAAGATGACCTTTGAAGAAGGCTTGCAGCTGACAGTCACCTGGAACCTCACTCATCCGGAATGGATTAACCGCATTCTGAGCGGAGAATACTTAAAGTGGGTAGACAAAAATTACGGAGAGCGGAAGTAACCGTGCAGCGTTTTTTTGCCGCATTCCTTCTTTTTTTTGCAGCCGCTCTCTGCCAGGCAGAAATCTTTAACAGCAATCTGTCTGACTCAGAGCGGGAAAAACTCTATAACGGACAGATTGTCATTCGCTTTATAAATGATGCGGAAAAAATCTGCGCGGATGAAGGTTTCTTTCCTGAAATTGATGCCGTAGTCCAGTCCATCAAAAAAACAAAGCCCAATTATCTTGCAGAAGTTCTCTGGTCAGTTCCCGTTCAGGAAGGTGACAATCTTACTGAGCTGGCTCAAAAACTGTTCTGCGACATGAATACTTTTAAGGAAATTCCCTACTACTCGGAAGCCTTTAAGAAAACCGAACCTCTTTTTACCATTGCAGAACTGATTGATACGGAAAAGGCAGGTCAATACACTACCAGTCTTGCCCGCTTCTGCATGGATCCTTTTGCTCCCTACAAGGCAACTCTTTCCATGAGCAAAACGGAAAGCAGTTTTGTCTTTCTGCATACCAACAATGAACGCCTCAAAGTGGCAATCGTAAAGGCAGTTGAAAAAAACACCCTCAAGGCAGGTGTTGCCCTTATTCAAAGCGGGGGCAGATGGTTTGTCTATGGAGCAGGAGGCGTTAAGGCCCCCAAGCCGCTCCTTTTCCGGAAGTCACTTGAAAAAGCCTTTAATAATAGAATAAAAGATTTTGCCAGCTTCTATATCAGAAAGGTTCAGGAGGCTAATGTTCTTCCTGAGGGGCTGCATCCAGATGTCCCTGCATCTTGATGTTCACCGTGCGGTTTATATAATGAATCGTAATAAAGAAAAGATAGACAAAACTCAAAGCTACAAAGAGCAGTACAACCGCAGATTTTTTGTTTCTCATAAAGATTACGCCCAGAGATGACAGACAGATTAAAAACTGAAGGACAAGCAGAAAGCCCACAGTCGTCTTTTTTGAGAAACCTATGTTCACCAGTTTGTGATGGATATGTGCACGGTCAGCGCTAAAAATCTTTCTGTGCTCACGCCTTCTGCGCCAGATTGCAGCAATAACATCGGTAACAGGAATAGAAGTCAAAAGAATCAGGACAATAATCTTTGTGTCTTCAAAGGCACCGAATGTATTAAAAAGCGGTGAGACTGCAATATAAAAGCCCAAAGTCTGACTGCCACCATCCCCTAAAAAGATTTTTGCAGGAGGTTTGTTAAAAACAAGAAAGCCCGCAATAGCAGCCGCAAGAATAAAATAGAGGTTACCTGCATCTTTACCATAGGAAATAAGTATAAAGCCCATAGTCAGCATTGTAAGGAAACTGAGACCGCCACAAAGCCAGTCCAGACCGTCAATCAGGTTATAGGCATTTACAAGTCCAATAATCCACAGGAAGGTAAAGATTCTGCCGGCAACCGGGGGAATGGTAAAGCCAAGTATAGAATGAAAGTAAAGAGGACTAAGCGAAACTATGAGGGCAGCAATTATCTGTATGACAAATTTAAGTTTTGCACGCAGGTTCAGAAAATCATCAAGAACCCCCGCAACAAAAATGATGAGTCCGCCTATAAAAATCGGCATGGCAAAGTAATAGTCCTCTGCCGAAAAGAATTGAAGATAAATAATTACTGCTATAATAGAAGCAACAAAAACACCAAATCCTCCAAGCCGGGGAACAGCCCCCTTATGAACTTTTCGAGGATCAACTTCATCATACCAGTTATACTTTTTACATAGCGCAATTACAATCGGCGTTATCAACACGCTTAAAAGAAATGCGCAGCCCGTTGCAATTAACATACTCTATCCACTATAGCAAATATTTGACAGAAGTGCAATGAAAATACCCCCCCTCCCGCATTTTTTTGCAAAATTTTGAGGTCAAGCATCTTCCCTTTTATTTTCAAACTTAGTAAAGCTGTTCAGGAAGAGCAGCGGCACATCGCCAATCGGACCGTTACGCTGCTTTGCAACAATCAGTTTTGCCTCCTGCACCGGCTCCATTTCTCCTTCTTCAGTCTTTTTTCTGTCACGGTGAATGAACATAACCACATCTGCATCCTGTTCGATTGAGCCGGAACCACGCAGCTGGGCAAGATTTGGCTCGTTACCTTCAGCGTCGCGGGCAACCTGACATAGTACAACAATAGGAATGTTCAGTTCGCGGGCAAGAGCCTTAAGCGATTTTGAAACCTCACTCACCTGCTCATAGACGGGTGCGTTGGGATTTTCAACAGCGATAAGGCCGATATAGTCAATAAAAATAATCTGAACCCCGTGATTAACAACCAGACGCCTTGCCATGGCACGAAGGTCAATAAGTTTCATGTTTGGAGTATCCACGATATACAGGGGCGCTTCAAAACAACGGCCGGCTGCCTGCTGGAGTTTTTCAAAATCCTCCATCTTGAGCATACCGCTGCGTAATTTTCCACCCTGAATACGCCCCATCTGAGAAAGAAGACGCTGTCCAATCTGCTCATAGGACATTTCCAATGAGAAAAAGCCGCAGGGAATTCCACTGTCTACGGCAATATGTTCCATCATATTCAGGGCCAAAGCAGTCTTACCCATAGAAGGACGGGCACCGATAATAATCATTTCGGAATTCTGGAAACCGCTTGTCATGCTGTCAAGTCTGCCAAAGCCGCTGGGAATTCCGGTGTATGTATTCTTGTTCTTGTGACGACTTTCAATCAGTTTTACCATTGCAGGAACAACTTCTTTCATGTCGTGCACGGGAGTAGACTGGTCTCCGTCTGTAAGTGCAAAGATATTTTTTTCCGCTTCTTCAAGAATCAGACGGCTGTCACGGGTTTCATCAAATGCCGATGCCTTTACTTCTGCAGAAAGATGAATCAGATTTCTGCGCGTGGCCATATCTACAACGATATTCGTGTAATGTTCAATATTCGCCGTAGAAGGAACTTTATCAGTAAGGGATGCAACGTATGCCGTACCCCCGGCCTTTTCCAGATTTCCCGTCTGTGTCAAATCATTGATAATGGTAAGAAGATCACCCACAACACTCTTACCAAAAAGATTTATCATTGCACGATAAATTGTCTGATTTTGAATGGAATAAAAATGCTCGGGCCGCAGGCGGGTTACTATGTCATTCATAGCCTTCCAGTCCAGCAGCAAGGCGCCCAGCGTAGCCTGTTCCGCTTCCAGATTATGAGGCGGTACAGAGTCTTTTAATGCAGTATTCAAAGTCTCCCCCTTTTGTATTCTGCATACCAGATACTTACAGACAAAAAAGCCAGAGAACATCTTGTGAATTCTGCAGATATGCTCTGCCACAATTCCTGCCCTCTGGCTTTGTACTATGCAGCAAAAAACTGATTACTCAGCCTTTGCCTCTGTTGTTTCTTCAGCAGCAGGAGCTTCTGTTGCAGTTTCTTCTGAAACAGCTTCAGCCTTAGCTTCTTTCTTTGCCTTTGAAGAATCTTTCTTTTCTTCAGTTACCTGAGCGATAACTGCAATCTTTATCTCTGCAACCTGTGCTTCGTACAGGTGGATAATAGCATGGTAGTTACCAGTTGACTTGATTGCCAGTCCCGGAATTTCAATGCGCTTGCGCTCAATTTCAAATCCGTTCTTGTTCAGGTAGTCTGCTACAGTCTGTGTTGAAACAGCACCATACAACTTGCCATTTGAACCTGCGGGCATAACCAGTTCCACATTGAGGGCTTCCAGTTTTTCCTTGAGGCTTGCAGAATCCTTTCTCTTCTGCTCTTTGCGTGCTTCAATTTCTTCCTTGCGGCTCTCAAAATATGCTACTGTTACGTCATTATATGGAACAGCTAATCCATGCGGGAAAAGATAGTTGCGGTAGTAACCGTTTGCAACATTCTTTACATCACCCATTTCACCCAGGTGCTTAACATCCTGATTCAAAATAATTTTCATTTTACAAGCTCCTATTTGCTTTTTATTGCTGCGCAGCGTCACCAGGAGTCGGATCGCATGCGCATAAAATATTAGTCTGCTACGAAAGGCAGAAGACAGATTGCGCGTGCGCGTTTGATTGCCAGAGCAAGTTCACGCTGATGCTTTGCGCAAGTACCAGTGATGCGGCGGGGAAGAATCTTACCGCGCTCTGTTGTAAAGCGGCGGAGTCCGTCTGCATCTTTATAGTCAATCTTTGCCTTGTTTGCACAGAAACGGCATACCTTCTTGCGGAAGAAAGTCTTACCTTTGCGCTCGTTGCGGCCCTCGCCTTCGCGTCCGTCGCTTGCGCCCTGTGTTTCTACATCTACTGCTTTCTGTTCAACTTCATTGGTTGTTTCGTCAGCCATATTAGTCTCCTGATTCTCTTGAATCGAAATTAGAATGGAATTTCTTCGGGGAAATCGCCGCCGCCAAAGCCACCGTCATAGGGAGCCGGCTCAGACTGTACAGGAGCAGCATTATTCTGGAATCTCGGAGTATAACCCCCGGCTGATCCGCCCTGCGGCGCACCGCCATTATCCGATTTTCCGCCAAGCAACTGCACATTGTTTGCAACAACAGTCACTCTGCTGAATTTCTGTCCGTCTTTTTCCCAACGATCCTGCTTGAGATAGCCGTCAATAGCAATCTGCTTGCCTTTTGTAAGATACGGCTTTAAATTCTCTGCAGTCTTACCCCAAATAGTAACATCAAAAAAATTAGCCTCATCAACCCACTGTTCACCCTGTTTGCGGGTGCGGTTTACAGCAATACTGACATTTGCACGAGCCTGACCGTTTGCAACATAACCAAAAGAACGTTCATCCGTTCCCAAGTCTCTTGTAAGCCGTCCGACTAATGTTACATGATTGATGTCTGTCATACCTTTCCTCCAAACAGTTTTTTACTCAGGTTTCTGAAAGCCCGTTCATGCGGCTTACCGCCACATGCTTTTCTTACTCTTCGTCCAGTCTTACAAACAGATACTTGAGCAAGTCAGTGTTCAGCTTGAACTGACGATCAATATCAACAAGCTTTGCAGGATTTGCATTTACGGTGAGCAAAAGGAAGCGTCCACGATTCTGCTTCTTTACTTCGTAGGTAAGGTCACGGTCGCCATACGGTTCTTCTTTTTCGATTGTGGCACCGAATTCTGTCAGCACAGAGCGAACTGCATCTGAGCCGGCCTTGAACTTATCATCCGCTGTGGGATAGATAGTCATAAGTTCATACTTTCTCATAGGTAGGTAATCTCCTTATGGTCAAATGGAAGCCGCATACGCAGCCTCAAGGGGTTAGAAACATAGTACAAAATTGCACCCGATTGGTCAATATAAACTTCACATAATCTCTTGCCGATAAACGAAGGAAAGGATATTATAATAGTACAAATGATAAAGAAACTGGTTTTTTTACTGATAGTAACATATACAATACTTCCCCTTTCTGCAAAAAATGAAGCAAAAACTGATTTGCACGACTTTGTCTTTTACGGCCGCACAGAACTGTCTCCGAAAGAAAAGGCCTTAAAAGAAAAGCAGGAAAAAGAAGAAGCTAAAAAAGCTGAAAAACAGAAAAAGGAAGAAAAGAAAAAGGCTGAAAAGGCAAAAACAACGCAGCCTTCTGCGGAAGTCCCGGCTCCCGCTCCTGCAAAAAAGCCCGCCTATGAAAAAGGTGAACTTCCGGCAGTTGCCTTCATAAAACCCAGAGAAGGAACTCCCGTCAGACAGCCCGTTATTCTGCCTATTCCGCATATTGAACCATACAAATCCCTCTATCTGCTTGATTATGCCGAGCTGGAAAGCGAAGCCGATGCCGTTCCGGAAAGTGCATTCAATCCAAATGCCGGCCGCTACCAGTTCATTGCAAATGCCGACCGCCGTGACAGCGAAGGCAGAACTCTGCTCATGAAAGCGGCAAGATCCGGCAACATCAGCATGATAGAAAACCTGATCTATTCCGAAGCAGATGTAAACGCCGCAGACAATGACGGCTGGACTGCACTGATGTTCGCGGCACGTTTTCAGAACAATCCCAAAACAATTGAACTGCTGCTTAACGCAGGGGCTTCAATGAGTGAAGAAAACAATTACGGTATCACGGCTCTTTTGCTTGCCGCAGGTTTTTCACACAATACAGAAGTAATTTCCAGCCTCCTGGATCGGCGTTCAGTGGCAGAAAAGGAAGTACTTGCCGCCTTTATCTATGCAGTAATAAATCAGGCTCCCCAGGAAACCCTCCAGCTCTTTCTTGAAAAAGGTATTGCAATCAACGCTCCCTATGAAGGAAAGACTCCGCTCATGTACGCCGCAGAAACAAATACTGACACAAAGACTCTGGCATGGCTTCTGGACAATGGAGCCAGAATCCGCTACAAAACATCAGGCGGACAGACGGCATTTGATTACGCAAGGGCAAACAAAAGCCTTCCCAGAGACAAAACCTTCTGGGCCCTCAATACAGCCGGAGGAATTCGATGAGAATTACAGGCGGTGCACTCACTGGAAGAATCATAAAATGTCCTGACGGCGTAATCCGCCCTGCAATGGACAGAATGCGGGAATCAGTTTTTGCCATTTTAGGTGATTTGAGCGGAAAAAGCTGGCTGGATATGTTCTCCGGCAGCGGAACTGTTGCCATTGAAGCCGTATCCCGTGGCGCTACATCAGTTCAGCTCTGTGAAAAAGATAAAATCAAAATCGGAACCATTCTGGATAATGTCTCCATAACGGAAAAAGAAATGGGCGTAAAAATCGGCTGTCATTTTATGGCAACGGAACTTTTTCTTAAACGCTGCAAGGACACGTTTGACTATATCTTTTTTGACCCGCCCTTTCCCTACAAATTCCGCCTTGATCTGCTTAAAACCGTAGATAAAAGAAATCTTCTCAAGGATGGAGGAACTGTACTAATCCACTATCCGGAAGAAGATGCATTACCGGAAAGAGTCGGAAATCTTGTGCTTACGGACAAGAGAATTTACGGCCGTTCCATTGTCAATTTTTATAAAAAGATGGATTAAAAGACCCTTTTTCTAACTTGACAATTCTTAAAACTGTGATAACATAATAGTACACTTAATAATAAGGTAAAAATGTGGATACTAATGAATTCAAAAAAGTGGTAAAAGACCGCGAAATTCCAAACGGATTCATAAAGGTAACCGACAAGCCAATCGGAGCACTAAGCTCAGAACAGAAAGCCGTCTTGAACCGGAAAGGAAACGTTCTCTTCAATGAAGGAAAAATTGACGAAGCGTGCCGCATTTTCATCACGACTGGGTATTCAGATGGATTGACTCGCATCGGCGACGTCTGCAGCAAAAAAAATGAAAGTCTGACTGCGCTGAAATTTTATATTTTGGCCAACAATGCCAGAAAGACGGAGCCGATATACGACAAATTGTCGAAAATCGTTTCTCTTCTGCTAAAAGGATGACAACAACAAGATGAGGTAAAAAATGAGTGACGAATTAATGAAAGAAATTGACTTTCCCCAGCCGGAGATGATGCCGGAAGAAAACAACAAGCAGCCGAATGAAATTTCAGAACTTTCAAAACAGGGGTATCAACTCTTAAAGGAAAACCGCATTCAGGAAGCAAAAGACGCTTTCAATAAGATTCTCGACCTTGAAGAAAACAACAACTATGCCCTCGTGGGACTTGGTGACAGCGAACGCAAGCAGAACCATTTTAAGGAGGCAATCACCTACTACTCAAAGTGCCTCTCCTTTCACCCCAGCAACAATTACGCCCTCTTTGGTCTGGCAGACTGCTACAAGGCACTGAACCAGTACAACAAGGCCATTGACATTTGGGAACAGTATCTGGTTCATGATGACCGCAACATTACCGTGCTCACCCGCGTGGCAGACGCATACCGTAAAATCCGCGACTTCAAAAAGTCAAAGACCCTTTACCTTAAAGTTCTGGACATGGAAGGAAACAATGCCTACGCCCTCATCGGTCTGGGACACTTGCACTATGACTTTAAGGAATATAAGGATGCGCTCTACTACTGGACAAAGATGCTGGAACTGAACGAAAAGGCCGTGGACATCCGTGTGCTTACATCAATCGGAAACTGCCACCGCAAACTCAAGACTTTTGATAAGGGTGTATACTATTTTGAACGCGCCCTTGCAATGGATCCCCAGAATTTCTATGCCCTCTTCGGTCTGGCAGACTGTTACCGCGGCATGAATCAGCAGTATCGTTCTGTTGAGTACTGGAACAAGATTCTGGAAATGGATCCCAAAAACAAAGTCATTCTGACCCGTGCAGGCGATGCCTACCGCAACACAGGCGACTACAAGACTGCCGCCGACTATTACAACAAGGCAATGGACATTGATTTTGACATCTATGCAGCCTTAGGTCTTGCCCTTATCTGCAAAGGCGAAGGAAAATATGACGAAGCGGTAGACCGCCTCTCTGCCCTCATCCGGGATGACCAGAAAAATTACCGTCTCTACATTGACCTTGCAGACTGCTACGTAAAGATGAATCAGAAACCAAAAGCGATTGAAACACTCAGAAGTTTTCAGCGTTTCGGCATCCGCAGCCAGGCAATCAATGAAATGCTGGAAAAACTGGCCTAATCTATGGGAGAAAAAATCGCCCTTACAGGTCTCTCTGCCTCAGAAATTACGGATGAACTGAAGATTTCTCCATCCTTCCGTGGAAAACAGATTTTTTCATGGATTGGAAAAGGTGCAGAATCTTTTGACGAAATGACAAATCTTCCCGCAGCCCTCCGTGAAGAACTTTCCCAGAAGGCAGACCTCCGCTGCACCAGCGTGAGCAAGCTACTCACAGACAGCGATGGAACCATCAAACTGCAGATTGCCCTTTCTGACGGACTTGCCGTAGAAACAGTTCTTCTTACAGACCGGGAAGGCCGCAAAACGGCATGTGTTTCCTGTCAGGTTGGCTGCGCCATGAACTGTGCCTTCTGCCAGACCGGACACCTGGGCTTTGCCCGTAACCTTACTCCCGCAGAAATAACAGAACAGTTCATGCATCTGGAAAAGCATGCGGGCAAACTGGACAATATCGTTTTTATGGGCATGGGAGAGCCGATGATGAATCTCTCTTCTGTGCGAAAAGCAATCAGCCTGCTTACAGACAAAGATGGCCGCGGACTTTCTGCCCGCCGCATAACGCTTTCTACATCGGGAGTCATAAAAGGTATTTACGACCTGGCTGACAATGGTCCCCTTATTCGTCTTGCAGTTTCACTTACGACCGCTGACCCTGCCCTGAGGGAAGAAATTATGCCCATCGGAAGAACAAATCCTTTAGATGAGCTCAGAAAAGCCATCGACTACTATGCAAAGAAAAGCGGTCGCAGGGTTACACTGGAAGCAGCCCTGCTCCACAATACCAACACAAGTGACGAAAGCGCCCGGAACATGATTGGCTTTGCCCGCGGCATCGATGTAAACATCAACCTGATTCCCTGGAACCCGGTTGAATCACTTTCCTTTGAAGAACCCACGGCTGCTGAATGCCGGCATTTTGTAGAAAAACTGGAAAAAGCAGGTCTGAACGTAACCCTGCGCACAAGACGAGGCAGAGAAATCGGCGGTGCCTGCGGACAACTGGGAAAAACACTTGCAGACACCATTACAGACGGCAAAAAACTATAGCAAGCCTGTAAAACCGTGTTGCAAAATCATCAAACAGCGGTTATAATAGAAATAGAACACTAAGCAAGGAGCATTCTGAGCATGCAGAAGAAAATTTATGTTGTCGGTATGTTTGACGACGATACAGCGGGAAAGGTACAAGCAGCGGTCAGCGGAGTGGCCGGAGTCACATCCTGTACCGCATCCACAGAAAAATCTCAGGTGCTCGTTGACTACGAAGGCAGCATAGACGATGCAATCAACGCCGCAATCACCAGCACAGGCGTAGAAGTTTTGGGCTGATTTTCTATGGTCAGCACAAGAGGTTTTTCAATATGAAAATCACTGTTCTCGACGGGCATGCCGCAAATCCCGGTGACATCAGCTGGGAGGCTATCAGGTCTTTAGGAGATTTTACTATTTATGAGCGCAGCCCTGAAGACAAAGTTGTCGAGAGAATCGGTGACTCAGATATCGTTCTTTTAAATAAAATCAAAATTACCCGGGAAATCATTTCCCAATGCCCAAATCTGAAATACATTGGTGTACTTGCAACAGGCTATAATGTTGTTGATACGGAAGCCTGCCATGAAAAAGGCATAACCGTAACAAATATACCGGCATACAGCACGGATGCCGTTGCCCAGCATGTTTTTGCCTTTATGCTCGCATTTTCAAACCGTGTGGCAGAACATTCAGCATCAGTACATGCCGGTGACTGGATAAAAAATCCTGATTTCTGCTACTGGCTTTCTCCCCTCACCGAACTGAGTGGAAAAACGCTGGGCATTTTTGGTTTTGGAAACATCGGACAGAAAGTTGCAAAAATTGCACATGCGATGGGTATGAATGTACTCGTCCATGTACACAGTGAAAAGTCATTTACAGGCGGAGAAAAAAGTGTGACCACGGAAGAACTTTTCCGCCAGTCAGATTTTATCAGCCTGCACGCTCCCCTGACCAGCGAGACAAGTGAAATTGTAAATGAAAAAACGCTTGCCCTTATGAAGCCGGAGGCTATTCTGATTAACACTGCCAGAGGCGGTCTTGTAGACGAAAAGGCTGTCCGCAAGGCACTTGACAATAAAAAAATTGCAGGCTATGCCGCTGATGTAATCCTGCATGAGCCGATGAATGCTGACAGCCCCCTCTATAAGGCACCTTCCTGCCTTCTTACGCCCCATATTGCATGGGCACCCAAAGAGACAAGGGAAAGGCTTTTAGGCATAGCGGCAGAAAATATAAAGGCATTCCTTAATGGAAAAGCCCGGAATGTAGTATGATTGACAGATAGTTTATAAATAATTAAACTACTTTAGTATTTTTAAACTTTTATCAATCTGGAGTAAACTATGGGAAAGACAATTGCACAGAAAATTTTTGATGCGCATCTGGTAGATTCACCCTATGAAGGCACATACGTCCTCAAACTCGACCGCGTATTCTGCCATGAAATCACTACACCTGTTGCGATTAACGATTTGATTGACCGCAACAGCGACAAGGTATTTGATCCGACAAAAATCAAGGCAGTTATTGACCACGTAACGCCTGCAAAGGACTCAAAAACAGCTGAACAGGGAAAAATCTTGCGCGACTGGGCTCACCGCAACAAGATTAAGGATTTCTTTGATATCGGTTCAAACGGTGTCTGCCACGCTATTTTTCCGGAAAAAGGCTTTGTACGCCCCGGCTACACGGTAATCATGGGCGACAGCCATACCTGTACTCACGGTGCATTCGGAGCATTTGCGGCAGGCGTTGGAACAACTGACTTGGAAGTTGGCATTCTTAAGGGAGTCTGCTCTTTCCGCGAGCCTAAGTCAATTAAGTTCGTTCTGAACGGAAAACTGAAAGAAGGCGTATATGCAAAGGATGTCATCCTCTTCCTCATCGGAAAAATCGGTGTAAACGGCGCTACAAACTGTGTTGTAGAATTTACCGGTCCGGTTGTAGACAATTTTGGCATGGAAGAACGCATGACTCTCTGCAACATGGCTGTTGAAGCCGGCGGAACAAGCGGTATCTGTTTTCCTGATGAAAAGACCGTAGACTATCTGTGGGAATTCATCAAAGACGAATACAAGACAAAAGAAGCCGCTCTTGCAGACTATGCAAAATGGAGAGATGACGATGACGCTGAATATGAAAAAGTCATCACTCTGGATTTGAGCGACCTGGAACCGATTTGTACTGTAGGTTACAAGCCTGACCAGATCAAAAAAGTATCTGAAATGGCTGGTACAAAGGTCAATCAGATTTACATCGGCAGCTGTACCAACGGCAGAATCAGCGACCTGCGCGTGGCAGCCAGCGTATTAAAAGGCCATCATCTTGCGGAAGGCGTCCGCGGCATCGTAAGTCCTGCCACGCCAAAAATCTATAAAATGGCACTGGACGAAGGTTTGATTTCCATCTTTATGGATGCAGGCTTCTGCGTAACAAATCCGACCTGTGGTGCCTGTCTGGGCATGAGCAACGGTGTTCTTGCGGCTGGTGAAGTTTGTGCTTCAACAACAAACCGCAACTTTAATGGAAGAATGGGAAAAGGCGGAATGGTTCATCTGATGAGCCCCGCCACTGCAGCAGCTACGGCTATTGCAGGAACAATAACAAATTCATCACTTTACAAGGGGTAAGACGATGAAAACATTTGGTGGAAACGTACTGTTTTTGGATCGCTCAGACATCAATACTGACGAGATTATTCCGGCAAAGTACCTGACTGAAATTTCCAAACAGGCTCTTAAGCCGTATCTGCTGGAAGATTTGAAGCTGGACGGCTTTAATCCAAAGACAGACATTCTGGGCAAGAAAGTCATCATCACACGCGAAAACTTTGGCTGCGGTTCCAGCCGTGAACATGCACCCTGGGCACTGGAAGTAAACGGTATTTACTGCGTTATTGCAGAAAACTTTGCCCGTATCTTCCGCCAGAACATGTATAACTGCGGTCTTCTGGCAATTGATATGTCCAAAAAAGACATCGACGACATGTTCCGCACTTTTGCTGATAAAGATACCGAGTGTCAGATTAAGCAGAGTGATGACGGCACATGGAAGGTAAAACTGATTGCAGGTTCTCTTTCCAAGAGCTATCCTTTCAAACTTGATGGTTTTGAAAAGGCTCTGATTGAAGATGAAGGCTGGGTCGGTTTCGCAGAAAAGAAATACTAAGACCAGAAATAAAACTGTCCTGCATGAAGTTCTCAAAAGCTTCCAGGACAGTTTTTTTTAGTTCTTTACGATTTTTCCACTTTTTTCCAGATATTTCAGAATAAGGGCAACAATCTGTTCGGGTGTACGGGTTGCAGTGTCAATCTTCAGGTCTGCAAACTCGTAATCATTGTTATCAATATTGTAAAGTTTCATGTAGCGGGATGAATCTTCCCGGTCCCGCATGGCAGTAAAGTCTTTTATTTGCTGCAGGTCGCCGCCCTCGCGGTTTAAAATGCGTTTTGCCCGGGTATCGTCACTTGCAATCAGATAGACTTTTAAATCTGCTTCCTTCAGCATCCAGATTGCCAGGCGGCTTCCCAGAACACAACTCTGCTCGCGGGCAAGTTCTACCTGTTTGGTGTCTACGGCAATATCATAACTGTCGTCTGTTTTTGCATTTTCTATAACCTGTGCAAGAGTCAGGCCTTTTTCTGCCGCAAGCTGACGGAAAGTAAAATTAATCAGCGTTACTCCCAGTTTTTCTGCGAGAATGGTGCTGACCGTGGTGTTTCCGCAGCCTGACTTTCCGCTTATTGCGATACGAAGCTGATTTCCTCCATTTATTCTGTATTCTGACATATTTTCCTCCAGCGGATTTATTCTACATTTTTGCTCTGTTCACGAATATTTTCGAGAGCATCTTTTGCCGCAATGACCATCTGCCCTACTTCCGTAAACTGATTCTTACTGCCGATGGTATTGATTTCGCGGTTTGCTTCCTGACAGATAAAATCAATACGTTTACCGGGTATGGGATTTGAATTGATTTCTGAACGGAGGGCAGCAAGATGACTGTGCAGGCGGATTATTTCCTCATTGATTGTGTATTTTACCAGCATTGCTGCGGTTTCCTGCATGATTCGGTTTTCGTCCACATGGTCGCCCAGCAGGTCATTGAATTTCCTGCTGATGGTTTCTTTAAAGCGATTTTCCATTTCTGGCTGCCATTTTTTGAAAAAGGCGGCGCACTCGTCCAGTTTGTCCAGTTTTGCAAGCAAATCCCTGCAGAGATTTTCCCCTTCCCTGGCGCGGTCTTTGAGAAACTGGATAAAAACGTCGGAAAAGATGCCTTCAATTTTTTTCCAGTAAGCCTCTGCATCAAACTCATGGCTTATATTGAGAACACCTTCCTGCTGAATAATAAGACTGAGTGGAATATCATCAGCACTTTTTCCCAGAGCAGTAGCAATCTGTGCGATGGCATTATAATAAAGTTTTGCGGCGGCGGGGTCTGCACTTACGATAGCAGTACTGTTATTGTCATGCACACGGATTGTCAAATCTACCTTTCCGCGTACAATTTTTTCACTGACCAGTTTTCGCAGGCGGGATTCAAGCGGATTCAAAAATGAAGGAAGATTGATTGACAAATCCAAAAAGCGGCTGTTTACCGATTTGATTTCTACACTAATCTGGGTATTATCTACAATGGCTTCTTTATAGCCATAACCTGTCATGGAATTCATAAAAGTATTATACCTTTTACAATGCTCAGCCGCAAGTAGAAACAAAAAGGAAAATCAAGCAAAAAAAAAAGAGGAAGGGGAAATGAGGGGGAAATCTCAGTAAGGCAAGAGACGCTTCAGAATAATTTCCGCTCTCACTTTCTCTTCTCATTTATGGATAATGTAGCATATCAAGCGTGCCAAAAGTGTGACACAAGGGGGGGGGTAAAACAGAAAAAACGAAATAAAAACTCAATATTTTTTTGCATTCTCCTGAGACAGGAATGCATTTGTATCTTCTGCCCAGCTGTACTGACGCATGTACTCACCCATGTAGAAATCCATGGACTTTTTTGCCAGAAAATCATAATAATCACAATGAACCTTTTCAGCATTCAAAGCCATTTCTCCCCTGCGGTGCAGTATGATGTCTTTCTTTCCGTAAGTGGAAAGCGTATCAAATAAATCCTGGCGAAGTTTGCGAAGATAGGCATTTTTATCGGAATCGAAATCATCTTCCCACAGAAGAGAACAGAGCATGGCATTTGAACAGTAAGCTCCCCGCCGGTCAGTTAAAATTGCAAGGAGCTCATTTGTCTTTGAATAATGAAAGGAAACAGGTTTGCTGCCTATAAAAAGCTGAAAGTCTCCGAAAGTCTGCAGTCTGATTTCTTCGTCTCCATTTATTGTCTGCCTGGCTGCATACACCTTCAGCGTATAAAGCAGCTGGATTAAAAAGAGAAGAACTTCCAGTGTGGCCATAGTTGTAGCAAGAGAATAGCCATATATAAAGGTCTGAATTATGACAGTAAGGAGTGGAAAAAGAAGTATTATGAGAATTCCGTAAAAACGTCCCTTTACAATGCGCTTGCGATGTACAAAAAGAATAATGAACATCGTAATATTTTCTATGACATAAAAAAAAGAAACGAGCCAGTACCAGCGGTTATTGCGGTGGTATAAGTTGTCAGCATCAAAATAATAAAGCAGACCGTTCCACTGGCTGACACAGAGAAGGACAAAGGATGCGAACAGACACGAAAACACAACCCAGGCACCAGGTCCGGGCTTTTTATCCGCTGCACCATAGATGTAAAGCACAAAGGGAATGCTCACTAAATAACTGAAGAAAAAACTGAAAAAGTTGCTTACCTTCAGAATGACAAGCATATTGTCTGCACCCCGGAAAAACCAGGCAAGGCAGTCAGAGAGAAGGATGCCGGCAACACAGGCTGAAAATAACGCAATATACTGGTGCAGTTTGTTCCTTTTGCCATAGAGAACTGTATATAGAACGGCGACTAGCAAACAAAATATAAAAGCCCAGAAGTCCATCGCCGAAAACATAAACTTTTTCATAATATAATCTTATACTATCACATTTAATTGCTTTTTTCCATATTCAGGTTATAATCATAATATGAAAAAAGAGAAAGTTCCCCGCAAAAGGGATGGATTTGGAAAGAAACTCATTCTGAAAGTCCTGCTGAGAATCGTAACCATTCTGCTTCTTCTGTCCGCAGCCTTTTTCGGAAGCCGCTATACAATTTCAAAAATCCTGAAAGTAACGGTAGCAAAAAAACATGCCATGGTAGAAAGGGAACTGGCAGAAGTTGCCGAACTTACCCTGTATAAAATGCGCTATTCAGATATAGCGACAATAAAAAAGAAAAATATGCTGGCAAAAGCCTACAGCATCATCCGCTATGTGGGAATCGTTCGGGCAGGAATAAGAAATATTGCCGATACTGAAGTGTTCATATCTGAAGACGGAAAGACAATTGACGTGATTCTGCCCCGATCAGAAATTCTGGGAAACGACATCAGCAGTCAGGAAGTTTTTGATGAGCAACGCAGCATCTTTCTTCCGATAACCACACAGGAAGTCTTTGACGAGATTGCAAACGCAAAGGAAGAAATGGCAGAAGCCCTGCTGCAGGATGGACTGCTTACAGAAAGTGACGAGCGGGCGGTAAAAATGGTTACCCACATGCTGGAAAAATTCGGTTTTACAGAAATATCCGTAACGACAAGAATTCCTCCCTTCCCGCAGATTATGTCTAATTAGGAAAGGGCTTCAAGTACTTTTTTTCCAACTTTCCAGTTATCTCCGGCTCCCATGGTAACAAAAAGATATCCGTCTGTCATTCCGCTGGGTTTGGCTAATTCTTCAAGGGCAAGAGCACTCGCCTGGTCGAATTCAGCGGCATACAGGGTATTTTTGTTATACTTTTGTGTACGCTTTGCCAAGATTTCTCCAGTTACAGGAGCCTTTGAAGCATCTTCCCGGGCACTTCCGTAGATTTTATTGATGATGACCAGGTCAGCGCTGTCGAAGGATGAGGCAAATTCTTCCAGAAGGGCGGCCGTTCTTGTGTAGGTGTGACTCATAAAGTCCACGATGATTTTGTGGTTCTTGTAAAATGCACGGTAGCCGGCAAGAGTCGTTTTGATTGCAGTCGGATGGTGACCGTAATCATCCAGAACAATAAGGTCTTCTCCACCAGGAGTCTTTGCCCGGCCGATGATTTCACTCCGCCTTTTTCCGCCGGCAAAAGCAAGCAGTGCGGCCTTTATTTTTTCTGTATAGGAAGCAGGGTCTTTACCGTCTGCACGAAGGAGCTCTGTTACAAGGGCGACTGCGGCGGCGGCATTGCGGACATTGTGTTCTCCGGGAACAGAAAGGGCACACTCTCCTATTCCGCAGGCTTTACCTTCCCCGCTTTCGCCGAGCGTAAAATACTGTCTGCCGTTTTCTACCCGGCCGAATGTAATGTGATAGGGCCCCTGTGCACTGGTGCCGTAGGGAATAGCCTGAATGTCACTTCTTTTTTCTTTTGCAAGAGCCAGACTTTCACATGCCCCCTTGTCGTCAGCACAATAGATAACCTGGCCTCCCTGGGGAAGTTTACAGAGATAGTCTACAAAGGCAGAACGGATGTCCTCATAGGTAGGATAGTAATCCTGATGGTCGCTTTCCACGCTGGTGAGGATAATTTTCTGAGGGCTAAAGGCCATAAAATGCCGCTGATACTCACAGGTTTCTGCCACAAAAAAGTGCTTTGATGATTTTTCAAAAGTCGGGCTTGTCATGGTACAGCTGCCGGAAAGACCGTTTCCGTCAAAAGAAGCGATGATTGACCCGGCAAGAACCTGACTGGGCAAGTCCAGTGCCTTGAGGATTGTGCCGGTAAGACCTGTCGTTGTTGTTTTTCCATGCACACCACAGATACCGGCACTGCAGGACAGGCGGGAAACTGCACCCAGGGCTTCCGTATACAAAAGCATGGGAATGCCAAGGCGGCGGGCTGCAATTAAATCAGGATTTTTTTCAGGGTTGTAGGCACTGGAATAAATGACACAGGCAATATCGCTTGTGATATTATCTTCACTGAATGGTAGAGCCTTAAGACCAAGTTTATCCAGAATTTCATCTGTATAAAAACGCTCGGAGACATCACTTCCGGTAATGACCGCTCCCCTTGCATATAGGATTTCCACCAGGGCGATACAGCCTGTTCCCTTGATACCAACAAAATGTATATGAGCGCCGCGGATGTGCTGCGGTAATGACTTTTCTTCTGACATACCAATAGTATACTGAATTTCGGTCAAAAGGGATAGTAGCAGTATTTTATCAGGTCTGAAGGTACGGCAGGCAGGCTGTCAGTCCCACCCATGTTTGCCATAGGTGTGTTGCGGAGAAAAGGCCCTTTCGTATATAATGATGGCATGAAAGCAAAAATTTTTATTGACGGCAGCGAAGGCACCACAGGATTGCGTATCCATGAAAGGTTTGCCAAACGCGATGATATCGAACTTTTAACGATTTCTGCTGATCTCAGAAAGGACCCGGCAGAACGCAAACGGCTCATAAATGAGTCTGACATCACTTTTTTGTGCCTGCCTGACGCAGCGGCAAGAGAAGCGGTTTCCCTTGTAGAAAATGAAAATGTCCGCATTATTGACACTTCTACAGCCCACCGTACGGAAGAAGGCTGGGCATACGGTTTTCCGGAACTTTCTGAAAAACACCGGGAAGCAATAAAGAATGGAAAGCGCATTGCAGTTCCTGGCTGCCATGCAACGGGATTTATCTCTACAGTCTACCCCCTGATATCTGAAGGCATTCTTCCCGCAGACTACCCAATTTCTGCTTTTTCCCTTACAGGCTATTCTGGCGGCGGAAAGAAAATGATTGCAGAATATGAAGGTCAGGAAAGAAATGGCGACCTTGATTCTCCCCGTGAGTATGCACTCAGCCAGCAGCACAAGCATTTAAAGGAAATGAAGGCAATTACAGGGCTTTCCCGCTCACCCCTTTTCAGTCCCATTGTTGCAGACTACTACAGCGGCATGCTGGTCTCACTTCCCATCCACACAGACTTCCTGAAAAAATACAGGACACCCGCAGAACTGACAGAATTTTTTGCAGATTTTTACAAGGGTGAAAAATTCATTGAGGTTGTCAAAAACACAGAGCAGCTTTATGGAGGCATGCTCGCAGGAAACAGCCTTTCCGGCTGGGATGGCCTGAAAATATATGTGACAGGAAATGAAGAGCGGCTGATTGTATCGGCTCAGTTTGATAACCTGGGTAAAGGCGCTTCCGGAGCGGCCGTACAGTGCATGAACATTGTATTAGGCTGTGACGAAGCAAAAGGACTGGTTTTGTAAGATTTTTCCCGGAAGCGACTGACTTCCGGGATTTTTTTTACAGATTCTGAATTGTTTCGTTTAAACGGATAATTCCCTGCTCAAGATATGACCAAGGGCAGGCTGCGTTCATGCGTACAAAGCCCTCACCTTCTTTTCCAAACATACTGCCGGCATCCAGCCAGAGTTTGGCCTTTTCAGAAATCACTTTATTCAGCTCACTGTCCTTTATGCCGGTATCCCGGAGGTCAAACCACAAAAGATAGGTGGCTTCAGGCTTTTGAATTTTTATTCTGGGATCGCCATTTTTATTGAAGAATTTAACCGTTTTGCTGATATTCTCATTGATATAGGCCTTTACTTCCTTAAGCCATTTTTCTCCCTTTGTGTAGGCCGCTTCACAGGCAATCAGTCCCAGGAGGTTTGGCTCATCATAGCCTGTCTCATCACGGGCAGCCTTAAATGCTGAGCGCAGGGTCTGGTTTTTGATAAAGATATTGCTTATCTGTAAGCCTGCAAGGTTAAAAGATTTTGACGGAGAAGTACAAATAACCGAAATATCTTCAAACTCAGGGGAAATTGTGGCAAAAGATGTGTGACTGTTGCTTCCCCAGACAAAATCCGCGTGAATCTCATCGCTCACCACGGTAACGCCATGCTTAAGACATATCTGGCCAAGTTTTTCCAGTTCTTCACGCTTCCATGCCTTTCCCCCGGGATTATGGGGATTACACAGGAGAAAAAGTTTTACCTTATTTTCTACGATTTTTTTCTCAAAGTCATCATAATCACATTCCCAGCCCTTTTCTCCCCAGATAAGAGAAGATGTGACAAGATTCCGCCTGCTGTTACGGATTGAATTTGAAAAAGGATAATAAACTGGAGTCTGGATGATGATGCTTTCATTTTCTTTTGTAAAGGCATGAATTGCTGTGGCAAGGGCAAAAACCACTCCGGGAGTTTCAATGAGCCAGGGGCGCTCTACCCTATAGTTATAATGTTTTTGCACCCAGTGGCGGACTGCATCAAAATAATGAGCCTTAATATTTGTGTAACCGAAGATTCCATGGTCAATACGGGCTTTGAGGGCAGAAAGGATTTCCGGAGCGGTCTTAAAGTCCATGTCCGCAACCCAATAGGAAAGAGAGTCCATGGGATGCCCCCTTTCCACCGCAAAATCAAATTTTATGCAGTCTGTTCCGTATCTGTCTACCGGCTGGTCAAAATCATAAGCCATAATGAATTTTCCTAAAAAAGTATCAGACAATTACAGATATTGTCTACCTTTTTAGTAGGATATCATAATCAGGCATTTACGTCTACACCACCGGCACTCAGCTGCAGATACATCTGGTCGGCGAGACCAAAACCTGCATTCTTTGTCATTGCGGTGGCGTATTCGTCATAGAGCATGTCCTCATACATCTGTTCGGCATAGGACTGTTCTCCGTTTGCCCGCATGATTGTCTTTCTCATGGAAGAAAGCATCTGCTTAACAATGTAGGATTCCATTTCAAGGGATTTTTCGTAGAGGGCAGATGTGCGGTCAATCGTTCGTGGCTGTATGTGAGGATTTGACTGATTGGCGGCCGCACCAACAGGAGCTGAGTGTTTGTCCAGTTCTGATTTAAATGTTCCTTCAAAACCGCTGCCATAGTCACCATTGAGGCGGCCGGGTTTAAGTATGGAAACAGATGATAGATTCTTCTGAATTGGATTATAGGGGCTCAGTCCTGTCATTTTTTATCCCTCTCCTATCTCTTAAGATTTACTGCAGTGCTCAGCATGGAATCACTGGTCTGGATTGCCTTGCTGTTGAACTCGTAGGCGCGCTGTGCAACAATCATCTGCACCATTTCGTTTACCACGCTTACATTGCTCATTTCCAGGAATTTGTGTTTTGTAGTACCAAATTCTTCAAAACCGGGACGACCTGCAATTGCTTCACCGGAAGCATTTGTTACTTTATAGAGATTGTCGCCCAGGCTTTCCAGTCCGGCACTGTTGGGAAAGCGGTAAAGTTCCAGCTGTGCTACATCAACCGGGTCATCAATTCCGTCAACTTTTACGGTAACACGGCCTGTATCTGTGACGGTAAGGGTCTGCAGATTGTAGCCTTCCGGCAGAATAACTTCCGGCATGACGCGGAGACCGTTGTTTGTTACCAGCTGACCGGTCATATCTACCTTGAATGAACCGTCACGGGTGTATGCCCAGCTGCCGTCGTACTGCTGTACACGGAAAAATCCGTCACCAACAATAGCCAGATCAGTGTCTACACCGGTTGCCTGCAGTGAGCCCTGTGAAAAAATACGCTGGGTAGCGCCGATTCTCACACCAAGTCCCTGCTGAATTCCAACGGGAGTTACGGTATCTTCTGTAGCAGGAGTTCCTGCCAGTTTTTGATTCTGATAAATCAGGTCTTCAAATTCCACGCGCTGCTGCTTGTAGCCTGTCGTGTTCACATTGGAAAGGTTGTGGGAAATCGTATCAAGATTAGCCTGCTGACCGTTCATGCCGGTTGCCGCTGTCCATAAACTTCTTACCATATATCACTCCTTACCGTGACACAGCAACGCGGGTCCATAAGGTGGACATCATGCTGTCTTCACTCTGAATAGATTTCTGGTTTGCCTCGTATGCGCGGTTTACCTCAATCATCCTTACCATTTCATTAACGACATTTACATTGCTCATTTCCAGGTAGTCCTGTATGATTTTGGGTCGTTCTGCACCCTCTGCTATATATGCGTCTCCGGAAATTGCATTTGAATTCCACAGGTTGTCGCCCTGTTTTTTAAGATAACGTTCATTGTCAAAGCGGACTACCTTAATACGGTCAATCAGTTCGCCCTCTTTTGTATAGAGCATGCCGTCCTGGTCAAGATTGAATTTGTCATCTTCCAGACGGATAATGCCGTTTTCACCCAGCAGAGGATATCCTTCTTTTGTTTCAAGGATTCCTTCTTTTCCAAGGATAAAATTTCCGTTGCGGGTGTAACGCTCGCCATTGGGAGTCTGCACTGCAAAAAAGCCTTCACTTCCCAGTGCAAAATCCGTTGCCGTTTTTGTGTCACGGAAAGACCCCTGTTCAAACTGCGTGAAATTTTCATTTGTTTCCACGCCCAAACCTAATTTGCCTACAATCGGCGCAACATCACAAGAACCGTTGGGAACCATGTACTGACCGTCAGCTTCAGTACGACGCAAAAGGAGCTGGGAAAATTCCTTGCTCACAGTTACATCCCGCTTATAGCCTGCGGTGTCTACGTTTGCCAGATTGTTAGAAATGGCATTCAAGCGTTCCTGCTGTGCATTCATACCGCTTGCGCCAATGTACCAACCACGAATCATATATTACCTCTACATTATAAATATCGGCATTTAAAAAATTGAGTTTATTGAATTCGTTTTTCTTGCTTTTCTAATAAAGTAGATTATAATGAATATATATGGATTCTGGAAAAAAGTTCCTCTCATTCTCTTTTCTTTTTACCTGCGGCTGTCTTTCTTTTTCGCAGCAGTTTACTATTTCTGATGAGTCCTTTACCAATCCTGCCGTATACATTGTCTTTGTTCTTGCCGCATTATTCTGTTTTTGCGTTTACTGGATAAGCAAGGAATCCCGCCGCCGTCTGAGAGAGGTTATTTCACAGGATGATTTGACCGGACTTCTCACTCAAAAGCGTTTTAAGGCTGAAGTTCGTAAAATTCTGCGCACTGCAAAACCCGGTGAATACACCATGCTCTCTCTTGATATTGTAAAATACCGCTACATAACGGAAACTTTCAGCCAGCAGGTTGGAAATTCCGTCCTCATAGAACTTGCAAAACACCTGGAAGAAGTTGCGCCACCGGGAAGTTTAATCTGCCGCAATTACACGGATAATTTTTCTATTCTCGTACCCATTGCAATTTTTCCCGTACTGGAAGATTACATTCTGCTTTTTACCAATATCAAGACGCAGACGACAAATCTTCTGCCGGAACACTATCAGCTTGAATTCAGTTCCGGAGCCTATGTAATAGAAAACACCAGCGAAGATGTTATTCTTATCATCGAAAAGGCAGACACAGCACGCGAACTGGGAAAAAACGGACTGAATCCGAACAGGCTGGCCCTCTACACCGACCAGATGCAGAATGATGCCGAGCATGAAAAAGACATTACCCTGGACATGAACCGTGCCTTTGAAAATCAGGAATTTGTTGTCTACTATCAGCCGAAATTCCGCTTTGACAACGGAAAGATTATGGGTGCGGAAGCCCTTATCCGCTGGAACCACCACACAAAAGGCATGCTGCCACCGGGAGATTTTGTTCCCCTTTTTGAACGTAACGGCTTTATTCAGAAGATTGATATTTTTGTTTTTGAAAATGTCTGCCGCTTTCTTGACCGCTGGAACAAATCAGGGCCAAACGGAACCTGTCCCATGCCTATCGTCATCTCCTGCAATCTGAGCCGGGTTCAGCTCTACAATCCAGACGTTGCAAATATGTATGCGGAAATCGCCGGAAAGTATCAGATTGCCCCCTGTCAGGTAGAAATTGAGCTTACCGAAAGCCTGATGATGGACAACAAGGAAAGACTGCTCAAGGCCATGAATGACATAAAAAATGCAGGCTTTACCATTTCTGTGGATGATTTTGGCTCCGGTTTTTCATCACTCAGTCTGCTCAAGGATATTCCGGCAAACGTTATCAAACTGGACAAAGAATTTCTGAACACTGAAGGCGAAAACAAAAAGGAAAAAGTCATCATCAATTCCGTCATCAACATGGCAAAGGAACTGGACTTGACCACAGTTGCAGAAGGCGTGGAAGACCAGAGCCAGTCTGATCTCCTGAAATCCATGGGCTGTGACATTGTGCAGGGATTTTTCTACGCCCGTCCCATGCCTGAAGAACAGTACGAATCTCTGCTGCGTAATGCGGTAAACTGATTTTTTGTCTCAGGGCTTTTAGGACTCTGTCTGCTAATCATCCGTTTCCAGACCGTATTCAGCCAGTTTGCGGTGCAGGGTTTTTCTGCCTATGCCCAGCAGGTCTGCCGTCTTGGATTTATTTCCCTTGTTTGCGGCAAGGTTTTCTTCAATAATCAGTTTTTCTGCTTCATCAAGCGTAATGCCCATGGGAACAGAAATTGACTCTGCCCGGCTGGCCTTGCTGACAGAGGGTGGCAGGTCTTCCAGGGCGATTTCACTTCCCCCTGCCATGACCACGGCACTTTCCACGCAGTTACGGAGTTCACGGATATTACCCGGCCAGTCATACTTGTAGATTGCTGATTTTGCCGCCTGACTAAAACCTGTGACAGACTTGCCGTTTTCCCGGTTAAACTCATCCAGAAAGGCTGAAATTAAAAGAGGAATGTCATCCTTGCGCTCACGAAGCGGCGGCACTTCCAGATGAATGACATTGAGACGGTAATACAAATCTTCCCGGAAGCGGCCAGCCTTAACTTCTTCTTCCAGATTGCGGTTGGTTGCGGCAATAACGCGTACATCAACTTCTATGGTCTGGGAACCGCCGACACGCTCAAACTTTTTCTCCTGCAGAACACGGAGGAGTTTTATCTGTACGCTCTGATTTATTTCGCCGATTTCGTCAAGAAAAATGGTACCGCCGTGGGCAAGTTCAAAACGCCCCTTGTGCATGGCGTCTGCACCGGTAAAGGCACCTTTTTCATGGCCAAAAAGTTCACTTTCAAGCAATGTTTCGGAAAGGGCGGCACAATGAACCTTTATGCAGGCTTTGTCACGACGGCTGGAAAGATTGTGCAGGGCATCAGCAATCACTTCTTTTCCTACCCCGCTTTCACCCGTTACTAAAACGCTGGCCTTGGAATCTGCAACCTTTCTCACGGTAGTCAAAAGCCGCTGCATTTCTGCGCTCTTTCCGATGATGTTGTCCAGCTGCTTTTTTGTGTCTACTTCCTTTAAGAGCTGGCTGTGCTGAAGTTTCAGTTCCCGGCTTTCCAGGGCACGCGTTACAATCATGCCCAGCTGATCAAGGTTCAGGGGCTTTGTAAGAAAATCATAGGCGCCGTCCCGCATTGCCTGTACTGCGGCATCAATTGAACCGTGGCCTGTAAGCACGATAACGGGAATTCCAGGCATTTCTGTCGTCACCCGGCGCAGCACTTCTTCACCGCTTATTCCGGGCATGCGCAGGTCGGTTATGACAAGGTCTATATCGCCCTTTGCAAGAAAATCCAGTCCTTCCTGACCGTTTGCGGCAACTTTAACGCTGTAGCCGTCCATCTCAAAATCAGCAGCCAGACCTTCGCGAATATTTTTTTCATCATCTATAACTAAAATTGTTGATTTCATTCTGCAACTTCCTTACAAGGCTCTGCCCCTCCCTTGTAGGTAAGCAGGCGTTTGTCTTTCTGGGGGACAGGGAGAGAAATGATGAACTCTGTGCCATCGCCCTTTTCCGACTTTACGCGTATGTCGCCGGAAAATTCCTTGATGATTTTATAGGCCATTGCAAGTCCAAGGCCGGTACCGTTTGCTTTTGTGGTAAAGTATGGCTCAAAAATGTGGGAAACTGTTTCTTCGCTCATGCCGCTTCCGTTGTCGGAAAAATGAAGAATGTAGTGCTCATCCCTGATTTCCGTAGTGATTGAAAGGCGGCCGCTGCATGAGGAAAATTTTTCTTCCGAACAGTCAGGAAAGCGTTCCGTTATGGCGGCAAGGGCATTCTGGGCAAGATTTACAATCACTTCGCGGAAAAGTTTCTGGTCAAGCAGAAGCCGTGGAGAATCATCACAGAGTTTTGTGACCACAGCGATATGCTTGGCATTGAATTCAGGACGGAAAAATGATACAAACTGCTGAAGAAGGGCATTCGGCTGTACAAGTTCCAGCTGGGCTGAAATTGGACGGACAGCCATAAGAAAATCCACCACAATTTTGTTGAGGCGGGCAATTTCCTGATTTACAATTTCCAGATAGTTTTCCGCAAATTTGGGGTCAGGCAGTTTTCCGTCTCCTTCCCGCTTTTTTCTGATGGCCTTTTGCATTAGCTGGATGTGAATGCTGATAGCCCCCAGAGGATTTTTGATTTCATGGGCTACTCCGGCGGCAAGATTTGTAAGGCCTGCAAGAGTTTCCATACGGTGCAGGAGGATTTCCTGATTACGTTTTTCTGTCACATCATCAATGGTAACGATGGAACCTACCAGTTCCTGATTGCGCACCAGAGGCATGACGGAAATATCAAGAAAACGGACTGAATCTCCGCTGGTGGTAAGGGTATATTCATCACTTACATTGGTTTTGTCGCTTGTACAGCAGTTTTCCAGAAAAGAAGCAATATCTGCATCATCAATAATTTCCCAGATTCGTTTTTCTTCCGCCCGGGGGTCATCAGGATGCATGGAAAAAGGAAGGTATCGTTCCGCCGCCTTGTTGATTTCTACCAGCATCCAGTCCTTATCAACGATAATCAATCCTACAGAAAGTGACTGAAAAATTGAAGAAAAAAGTTCACTCCCCTCTGTTAAATCTTTTACCAGGGTCTGAATCTGGGCGGGAGACAGTTTTTCAATTTTTTGGGAAACGCGCTTGGAAAAAGTCTGCATCAGCGCCTCTCCAGACGATAGACGGCAAAAAGTTCACGCCAAAGGTTTTCCAGGGCTGCGGCAGGAGACTGATTGTAAACACTCACATTGTTATAGATATCGCGAAGGACAGCCACATTTTTTGCCGCACTTTCCACATTGCGGGGAGAAAGTTCTTCCGTTTTTTGCGCATCAAGAATTCCCGTAAGAAAAATCTTAAAGAGAATCCGGGGCTCAAAGCCGGCACAGCCTTTTACGATATCCTGTATCAGAGGCATGACACCTTTTTCAACCGATGCATAGAAGGAACGGGAAAAGTCCTGCACCTGGGAAGGCGTAACGGGAAGAAAGGTCTGCAGGTAGGAATCAATTGTCGTCTGCTCAGAGTTATTTGCGTGAAAAACACGGTCCAGGACTTCTGCCTGCTCTTTTTCAGTACGCTGGGAAAAGTTGTAGCACCGTACGCGGGAAAGAATTGTGGGCATGACCGCACCGCGTCTGTTTGTCGTAAGGATAAAAACCGTGTCCTCTGGCGGTTCCTCAAGGATTTTCAGCAGGGCGTTTCGGGCAGCCTCATTCATGCGGTCAGCATTTTCAATGATAAAGACTTTCTTTCCGTCCGGACTTTTCATGTGAGCCCAGGAGGACGCCGACCGAATCTGCTGAATGGGAAGGGAATCATACATAAAGGTGGATTCAAGTTTGTCTGCCTGTTTTATAATTTCATCACAGATTTTTTCCAGTTTTTCGTTTTCAACAAGGGGCTTTGCCGGGTCAAGCAATTCCATCTGCTCATCAATTGCCTGCATGACCGGTGCAATTTTTGACACCTTGTCGTCCGCCTCCCAGAGTACCTGACTGAAACGCATGGTAAGTTTACGCACAGAGCGCAGAAAAAGATAGCGGGCCGCAGTCAGATAGGGAGCATTGTTGAAGGCAGCCGTAAGAAAGGCCTTTTTGGCCGCCAGAATCTCAAGGGAACAGTCACGGGGACCCGCAAGCAGCACATTGGTACTGGCAAGTTCCTTATTTTTCCGGCAGGAGGGACAGTCACACATCCAGCTGCCTCTTTTTTCCCGGGCCGTGCAGGAAAGAATGCGGGCAATTTCCAGGGCACAGGTAAGTTTTCCGCTTGAAGCGGGGCCTGCAAGGAGAATTGCACCGGGCAGACGATGATGTACAATGTCATCGTGCAGGAGAGAACTTGCATTCTGATAGAGGAGATTGTCAAACATCAGACCAGCATTCCCCGCACATAGGCTGTAGGCTGATCAAGGATTCCGCCCAGAACTTTCCAGTAGAAACTGCCGTCAGTTACGCTTTCTGCAAGCTTGGGGAACCAGGGCTGAGCGTTTACCAGAATAAGAATGATGGAGACCGCAATCAGTCCTTCCAGTGCGCCAAAGACAAAACCCAGAGTACGGTCAAGTCCCCGTAAGATTTCACCACGGAAGGCCGCCCCAACCAGCTGCTGAATGATTTTTACCAGCAGATAGGTTGCGATAAAAAGCAGGAGGAATGAAACAACCGTGGCAACCGCCTTGTTGTGAATTACCTGTTCTATATAGGGGGCAAGTCTTCCAAAGAAGCTCACGGAAACTACAATACCCAGAATCACAGCCAGTTTGCTGAAAAGTTCTTTGATAAAGCCATGAGCCGCCGCAATAATTGCTAAGAGAAGCACAATAATTGAAAATACGATGTCAATAAAAGTAAGAGTCATTTTTCCTCCCCGCTTTCGCTGCCAGAAGAACTTGCCGCATAGACAATCTCAGCAATTTCTTTGGCTGGACGTTTTTCCGCCGTCATTTTTTTACAGGCCTCAGAAGAAGCCCTGCGGTAATCCGGATCTTCCATTTTTGCAAGAGCGGAACGCAAATGTTCTCCGTCTGCCTCCGGACCAAGCAGACTGATTGCCGCATGCTGTTCCACAAAATAATTTGCATTATCCACCTGGTCTCCCCGTGTACCGGAACCGCAGAGGGGAATGAGTACCATGGGCTTTGCAAGGACTGCACACTCCCAGATGGAATTTGCACCCGCACGGGAGAGAACCACATCAGAAGCGGCAATCACATCGCACATTTCCCTGTAGATAAAAGCATAAGGATGATAGCCTTCGTGCTGAATCCGGGTCATGGCCTCATCTGCCCTTCCCGTCTGATGAACAACAGTAAAATGCTCACAGAGCCAGTCCAGGTTTTCCTGCACCAGTTGATTTATCTGATGAGCGCCAAGGCTTCCCCCCATCACAAACAGAAGCGGTTTTAAAGGCCTGTCAGCGCCAAAGAGAAAGTTTTTTCCCCTTTCTGCATCCGCCTCATAAAAGACCGGACGCACAGGATTTCCCGTCACAAGTGCCTTATTGCCTTTTGCGACGGGAAGATAGTTTTTAGTCGCCTCGTAAGAAAGAAGAATTTTTGTGGCAAAGCGGCTGTTGATTTTTGTAGCAAGCCCGGGCGTAAAATCACACTCATGTGTATAAACCGGAATGCCCAGGATTTTTGCCGCAATACAGGGGGTAACGGAAACAAAACCGCCCTTGGAAAAAAGAACTGCCGGCTTAATCTTCTTCAGGCGGAAAAGGGAAACAAAGACCCCTGCCCCGATTTTAAACAAGTCAATAAAGTTTTTTAATGAAAAATTCCTGCGCAGTTTACCGCTTGGGATTCCGAAAAATGCATCCACAGAACCGCTTTTTTCCACCAGTTCCCTGTCCATACCAGAAGCATTTCCCAGCCAGATTATTTTTATTTCTTCAGAATGTTCTTTTGCAAGGGCGCGAAGTTCATCCGCAACAGCCAGTCCCGGATAGATATGTCCGCCGGTACCGCCCCCCGCAAACACAAAAGTTTTTATAGCCATTTGTATCATTATGACACAGATAGAGGAAAAAGACAACGGATTAAGGAAAACGATTAAGGAAAACTGATAAAGGAAAACTGATAAAGGAAATGTGCGGACATAAAAAAAGCACCTGCTCTATTGAACAGATGCTTTCCTTGCCACCGGTTGGAATCGGACCAACGACACATGGATTTTCAGTCCATTGCTCTACCAACTGAGCTACAGCGGCGTAAGTGAGTATATATTATACAATTCACTGAACTATGTCAAGTAACAGAAGAGATTTTTTTCAGAAATTGTAAAATAAATTCATCACTCAGTCATGTCAGATACGAATCTTTTTGTCGCTGCCCTCGTAAGCCGCCTTACGCATCTGCTTAATCTGCTCGTCTGCAAGGTAGTCGTCAAAGTTCATCATGCGGTCAAAAACTCCCTTGGGAGTAATTTCAATGATGCGGTTTGCGATTGACGAAATGAACTCGTGGTCATGGCTGGAAAAGAGAACGACACCGGGGAAGCGGATTAAGGCTTCGTTCAGACTGGTAATTGCTTCCAGGTCAAGGTGATTGGTGGGGTCGTCCATAATCAGCACGTTTGCACCGCTCAGCATCAGTTTGGAAAGCATACAGCGAACCTTTTCACCACCGCTCAAAACCTTTACCGGCTTAAGGCTTTCGTCGCCAGTAAAGAGCATGCGTCCAAGGAAACCTCGCACATATGCATCATCCTGTTCCTTGGAATACTGTTTGAGCCAGTCAGTGATATTATAGTCGTTGTTAAAGTACTGATTGTTGTCGCGGCCAAGATAGGTGCAGCTGGTCGTCTGTCCCCAGAAATATTCTCCGCTTTCAGCCTTCTTTTGGCCTGCAATGATGTCAAAAAGAGAAGAAATGCTGTTGTGTTCCAGACCGACAAAGGCAATTTTGTCCGTGCGGTTTACAACCAGAGAAAAGTCATTCAGCAGCTGAACGCCGTCCTCATCTTTTGAATTAAGTTTACGGATTTCAAGCACATTGTTTCCGATTTCGCGGTCCGGCTGAAAGTGTACATAGGGAAATTTGCGGCTGGTAACGGGAAGATCGTCCAGTTCCAGTTTTTCCAGCACCTTCTTACGGCTGGTTGCCTGGCGGGATTTTGCCGCATTTGAAGCAAAGCGCTGGATAAACTCACGCAAATCCTTTGCCTTTTCCTCATTCTTTTTCTTCTGATCCTTTGCCTGCTTCTGCAGAATCTGGCTCATCTGATACCAGAAGTCGTAGTTACCGGTAAACTGTGTGATTTTGCCGTAGTCAATGTCGCAGATGTAGGTACAGACAGCGTTCAGGAAGTGACGGTCATGGCTGACAACAATAACCGTGTTGGGGAAATCCATCAGAAAGTCTTCAAGCCATGCGATAGATTCCAGGTCAAGACCGTTAGTAGGTTCGTCCAGAAGCAGAACATCAGGATTTCCAAAAAGAGCCTGGGCAAGAAGAACACGAACTTTCTGGCTTTCATCCAGTTCGCTCATCATCTTGTCATGATATTTTTCTTCCAGACCAAGACCAGAAAGCATCTGCTCAATCTGATTTTCTGCCTCGTAGCCGCCCATCTCGCCAAACTGAGTTTCAAGTTCACTGGCCTTTACACCGTCTTCTTCGGTAAAATCTGCCTTAGCATAAATTTCGTCACGGGCCTTTGCACATTCGTAGAGTTTGGGATATCCGTACATTACCGCATCTTTTACACTGTAGTCATCAAAGGCAAAGTGGTCCTGCTTTAAGACTGCCATGCGCTCGCCGGGAGTCATAAAAATATCGCCGGAATCCCTGTCCTGCTCACCGGAAAGCACCTTGAGGAAGGTTGATTTACCAGCCCCGTTTGCACCGATAATTCCGTAACAGTTTCCTGCGGTGAACTTTAAATTTACATCCTTGAACAGCGGTTTTTCGCTGAAATGAAGTGATACGTCACTTACTGTAATCATTTTTTTGCCTCCTTTTTACTTTCCGCGTCCAATCAAACTCTTGAGCCGGGCAAAGAATCCCAGCTTTTTGGGTGCCTGGGCTGTAGTCTGCTTTTCGCCTGCGTGTGCCCCATTCTTGCGATTCTTGGGAACAACATCATTCTTGTGACGCTGAGCCTTTCCACCCCGCTGCAGTCCTGATGCACGGATTTTATCATCATGCTTTTTGCCTCTGCCAGAAGCATTTTCCTTTGCATATTTTTCCTTATAATACTTCATGCGCTCATCGGCAGACATAGTAGAAAGCCGGGCCAGATCATCAGCGGTTGCACGGGATTCGCGCTTAAAGTCTTCTGATTCTCCCCGCTTTTTAAACTGCTTTCTGTCTGAGTCAGAACGGCCCCTTTCATTTTTATCGCGGCGACCGTGCCCACCACGGCCATCCTTCTGACCCCTGCGGCCACGACCGCCTTCATCTTCACGCCAGTCTTCAGTACGGATATAAACACCCTTACTTTTGTCCTCGCCCAAATCATCAGCAATACAGACCCGTGAAGGAATCTGCTTTTCAATATAGCGCTCAATCGGAACCAGCTGATAAACATCCTGTTCAGAACAGAAAGTATAGGCCTTTCCGCTCTTTCCCGCGCGGGCCGTTCGACCAATGCGGTGCACATAGTTTTCAGCCTCATTGGGAAGATCGTAGTTCACCACCATGGCCAGATCATTCACATCAATTCCGCGGGCCGCAACATCCGTCGCCACCAGACACTTCACCTGACCCGCCTTAAACCTGTCCATAATCTTAAGACGCTTTGACTGGGGAAGGTCACCGATAATGAATTCACTTTCAATGCCGTTAAGCTTAAGCCGCTTGGAAAGCACCTCACACATGCGCTTGGTGTTACAGAAAATAATCAGACTTGCCGGCTGCTCACGCTGAATGATACCCACAAGCAGGGCAACCTTGTCATCGCTGGAAACATGAAGCAGTTCCTGATCAATCTCGTCCACCGTGATGTTTTCGGCTTCGATTGTAATTTCCTTTGCCTCGCGAGTGTATTCCCAGGCAAGATTCTTAACATAAGAATTAAGTGTTGCAGAAAAAAGCATAGTCTGACGCACATCGCTTGAGGGAAGCACCTTAATCAGCTTACGCAAATCAGGGTAAAATCCCATATCAAACATGCGGTCTGCTTCATCCACAACCAGAAAAGCAATCTGCTTCAGATCCATGTGACGGCTTTCCTGCAGGTCAATCACGCGGCCGGGCGTACCAATAATGACATCAACACCCTTTTTCAGAGCGGCAACCTGCTTTTCGTAGCCCACGCCACCGTAAAAACTTTCACAGACAAGCCCGGTGTACTTACCAAGTTTTTTTGCCTCATCCTCAACCTGCACCGCAAGCTCACGGGTAGGCACCATAATCAAAGCCTTGCAGCCCTGCTTTTCAGGATTAGTCAAAAGCTCCTGAAAAATCGTCACCAGAAAAGCAGCAGTCTTTCCCGTTCCAGTCTGAGACTGCACATACAAATCCGAACCGTCCAGAGCAAGAGACAAAACCTGCTCCTGAACCGGCGTACAAGTTACATATCCTGCATCAGCAATACCCTGCTGAAGTTTTTCATGTAAAGAAATTTCTGAATAATTCATAATTAAGACAAATCCAAATAAATTAAAGAATAGAGATAGTTGTTGACAGTATAACCGTTTTTGAAAAAGATGTATATAGTCTTTTTTTTCAGTGTCGAAATCAAGTTCTAGGAATTCGACACAGATACAGCGGGGTAACCACAGATGAACTCGGATTTTCACAGATGAGACTCAGATAAAAAAATAGAAATTATAGATATCCGAGTCTCATCTGCGTCCATCTGCGTCCATCTGTGTCAAAAATTAGTTTCCCGAGGTCATGTTTCTGCCTGGAATCGGATGGCTAAACCACTCCAAAGATTCCCGTCTGGGCACAGGCAAAAATGATACCGAAGAGAGTAAAGGCACTCATAATGCTTGACCACACCACCAGCTGGCCTGCCAGTTCGTCATCGTTATTCATTTCTGTTGCCATCGGAACGGAGCTGACTGCAACCGGAGTTCCAAAAAGTGCAATAAGGGCTGGAAATTCAATCTGCCTGAATCCAAGATGATATGCGGCAAGCAGTGTGACCACCGGTACAATCAGGACCCGCAGGGCCGTTCCAATCGTGATGAGGTTTTTGAGCCGGGAAACCGCACTGAAGGTAAAATTTCCGCCCAGGGCAATCAGAGCCACCGGTGTAGCACAGCCTCCGACCATCTGCAGCGTCTTGTAAACAAAAGGAAGATTGTTTTTTATCGTAAAGACGGGAACTTCCAGATTCTCACCGGCTGTCGTGACCGGAAGAAGACTCCTTACAATCAGACAGACAAAGCCCAGTGCACACCCGATAATAAGCGGATTTGTTGCAATTTTTTTAAGGACAGGCAGAATACTGAACTTTTTTCCTTCTTCACTCATGAACATCGTAAGGGAAAGAACTGCAAGAATGTTAAATAGTGGAATAAAGAGCGAAGAAAGAATGGAAGCCACTGCCACCGCATCCTTATCTCCGTCCATAAGGCTGATAACCAGCGAAAGCCCGATAATCGCATTGTTAGAACGGAAAACCGCCTGCACCATCACGCCTTTCTGCCTCTTATCCTTCAAGATAAGTCCAAAAACAAGCGCACCAAAGACAAAAGCCGTCATAATTGCAACAAAACAGAAAACACACACACGACCATACTCAGAAATATCCGAAAGATTGTCCACATTGTAGACATTATAAAAGAGCATCACCGGAAGACAACACCTGAAACTCAGCTTATTCAAAAGCTTAAAAAAATCCGCCGGAAACACCTTCAGATTTTTAAGTCCATAGCCCACCAGAATCGTCAGTACAACCGGCAGAACAGCATTACATGTAAAAAAGAGTTTTGAAAGCATAGCTTTATTCTAGCAGAAAAAAGACAGTTTGTCGTGGAGGGGGAAAAAAATTAACAGGAGAAAAATCACTGCAGCTCTGCAGTCAGTCCCCCTCTCCGCTGACACACAGGCCCCATCCGTGCTATACTCTGCTCATGCTCGAAAAACTTTCCTATCAGACTGAACTTTTTTCTAACAGGCTCTCAAAAAAATACAGAACGCTGCGCAAATGGGCGCGAAAAAACCGTGTCTGCTCCTACCGTCTTTACGACCGTGACATTCCGGAACTTCCCCTTGCCGCTGACATCTATGAGTTTTTACCTGACGACATCACTGACAAAATAGAAGCGGCAAAGTTTCTGCGGGAAGAGGAAGAACGCATTTCTCAAAATGATCCCCTAGTAGCCGGAGAAATTGCCGCCCGCCGTTATCTGCATCTTTTTATGTATGAACGCCCCTTTGAAACAAACGACGAAGATGAAAAAATCTGGCTGGACGCAATGGCAAAGGCTGCTGCCCAAGTCTTACAGATAGAAGAAAGTCATGTTATCGTAAAAACAAGAAAGCGACAGAAAGGTGAAAATCAATACGAAAAAATTCAGAGTGAACGTAGGCTCACAGGCCTAGTCTCTGAATGCGGCCAACTTTTCCGTGTAAATCTGAGCGATTATCTGGACACAGGTCTCTTTTTTGACCACCGTCCCCTTCGTTCCCATGTGAGAGAAATTTCAGCCGGAAAAAGCCTGCTGAATCTTTTCTGCTATACAGCTTCCTTTTCCGTCTATGCGGCAGAAGGAAAAGCCCGGCGTGTTGAATCGGTTGATTTAAGCAACACCTATCTTTCCTGGGCGCGGGAAAATATGGAGTTGAACGGCTTTTCAGATGCAAAATATGTTTTTACAAGAGGGGATGTAACTTCCTTTCTTCAGAAAAAATGCGCGGAAAAAGCTGATTCATCCAACCGCTACGACATTATCATTCTTGACCCGCCGACCTTTTCAAACTCAAAGTCTACGCAAAATACGCTGGACATAAACCGCGACTGGCCAAAACTTGTTTCTGACTGCCTTAATCTGCTTGCCCCGGGCGGAATCCTTTACTTTTCCACCAACAGCAGACGCCTTAAATTTGACCAGGCCCAGATTCCGTCAGAAACAAAAAGTGGCGCAAAAGTCACGGTTTCAGACATTACAGACCGCTCCCTTCCAGAAGACTACAAGGGCAGCAAAAACCGCCGCTGCTGGGAGCTAAAAATCAATTGCTTTTATTAAAAAGCATGCTATACTTTAAACAGGAGTTACTATGAAAAAAGAAACATACAATAAATTCAGCGACCCTGAATACGATATGCTGATTCAGAACCGGGACCGCATAATACGGAAAATGCGCCGTATAGAAAAGAAAATCATTTCCCAGAGCGAGGACGACAAGACAGGTCAGTATCCCGTGAACAGGGAAAATCCCCTTTCTGCCTATCAGGATTATCTGGTATTCCTGCAGCGCATGACCGACGGAATGCTGCAAAAGATGAAGTCGGTTTACGGCGATTTGGCCCTGTAGTTTAAAACAATCAAGCCCGCAGGACGCGGGCTGAATTGAGAGGCAGGAAGTAATTCCTGTCTTTTTTATTTTGCCTGGTTAAGACCGTAGCGCTTGTTGAAGCGATCGATACGACCGGCGGTGTCAACCAGTTTCTGCTTACCTGTAAAGAAGGGGTGGCAGGCAGAACAAATTTCAACGTTGATGTTCTGTACGGTTGAACGGGTTTCGATTACGTTGCCACATGCGCAGGTAATCTTGGTCAGTTTGTATTCGGGATGAATACCTTTTTTCATCTTATAACTCCTTTCTCTTGCCCGATACTGTAGAAATGCCGGTCAGCACTACCTTACACAAAAATCGCAGGGCATAACCTCTTACGAAGTAGTGTTTGTATCATTCCCTTACCGTTACAAATCAAAACAGTACCACAAGATGATTTACTAATGTAACACATTTCCTGCGATATAGTCAATCAGCCTGTACCGCAGATATCAGCCTGTACCGCATATTGGCTAATTCACTGCCGCACTGCCAGTATTCATATTGGCAAGGAAGGCATCATTGTCCTTGCTCTTTCTCATCTGGTTCAGAATCAGCTCAGTAATTTCTGCATCTTCCATGGGGTTGATAACCTTGCGGAGGACCCACATCTTCTGCAGAGTGGCTTCATCCAGCAACAACTCTTCCTTGCGCGTGCCGGATTTTTTGATGTTGATTGCCGGGAAAAGACGGCGTTCAGCCAGTTTACGGTCAAGGTTGATTTCACTGTTACCGGTACCCTTGAACTCTTCAAAGATAACTTCATCCATACGGCTTCCTGTTTCAATCAGTGCCGTAGAAATGATGGTAAGTGAACCGCCTTCTTCAATATTACGGGCAGCACCAAAGAAGCGCTTGGGCTTGTGCAGCGCATTTGAATCCACACCACCTGACAGAACCTTGCCGCTGGTAGGCACGGTCTGGTTGTAGGCGCGGGCAAGACGCGTAATTGAGTCAAGAAGGATGACTACATCCCGCTTGTGTTCTACAAGACGCTTTGCCTTTTCCAGAACCATTTCTGCAACCTGTACATGGCGGGTTGCCTGTTCATCAAATGTAGAAGAAATAACTTCGCCCTTTATTGCGCGTTCCATATCGGTAACTTCCTCAGGACGTTCGTCAATCAAAAGCACGATAAGATAGACTTCCGGATTGTTTGCTGTGATTGCGTTTGCAACTTTCTGCAGGATGGTAGTCTTACCTGCTTTTGGTGGAGCAACAATCAAAAGACGCTGACCCTTTCCAATAGGTGCAAACAAATCGATGATACGTGTACTGTATTCGGTGGAAATTGTTTCAAGCGTGAATTTTTTGTTTGGATAAAGCGGTGTAAGGTTTTCAAAAGGAACGCGGGTCTGTGCAAT